>Ga0074195_1000545_pt1 | contig 70433 bp, 61 predicted proteins | sample EPASupsiteHSE623_FD_64525 | JGI IMG/M metagenome (GOLD analysis project Ga0074195, IMG submission 64525) | Bioremediated contaminated groundwater from EPA Superfund site, New Mexico - Sample HSE6-23 | ecosystem: Environmental > Aquatic > Deep subsurface > Groundwater > Contaminated ...
CTTTCCTTTGCCGTAGCTCTAATCCATTTGGGTTCAAACATACTGGTAAGCTCTTGCTCAACAATACCTTTCCCAAACCGTGATACCCCATTTGGCATGCTAATCCCCTCAAATTATATGAGGTATGACATATTCTATATAAATCTTATTTAATTGACTATTGCAATCGATAAATTAATAAGAATCTATAATGATTATGACATAAATGATCTGCTAACCGAAGGCACATGAAGTGGAATTACTCCATAGAACCACGTGTAACTACATGTCAGTTACAGGAAATTGCTTAAACTATTTAGCGTCAGTCCTTTAATTAATGCCATGAATGTGACAAGATAATCCATCACTGCGAAAGGGCTGAATTATGGTCCTATTTCGGCCTCGTGGTACTGGTTCCATAGATAATGAACGGCGGGCATGTCGGATGAAGCAAAAACTTGATCGGATAATGTTTGAAACCAGTGTTGTATACATCGCACTTCCTGTTTTCATATTTCTGGCAGGGTGGCTTCGGCTGACGGTGGCAATTCCCGCTTGCGTTATTTTTCTTATTAGCCTATATATGATGCTGAAAAATCGTCCCGATACGATTTCATGGCACCTGACACGCGCTCAATGGGGTGTCGTGCTTGCATCTTTCTTAATCTTAGCACTGTGGGTGTTCTTTTCCGGGCAGGGCGGCTTTTCATTTCAGAATTCCGATTTCCATTACCGTAATGCGATTTTTCGCGACCTGATCGAAAAACCTTGGCCGGTCATGTATGATTATTCTGCACAAAATATCCCAAGCGACGGAGGCATTGCTGTCGGACTAGACACGATGATTCTCACTTACTACATTGCTTTCTGGCTCCCGGGTGCGCTTGTGGGAAAGATTTTCGGATGGTATGCTGCGAATGCTTTTTTATATTTCTGGGCACTTCTCGGAGTTTCCCTGATTACCTATTATCTTTTCAGAACCCTTCGAAATGTAAGCGTGTGGTCGGTGATCATTCTGATCTTCTTTTCGGGACTGGATCTACTGGGCTATCTTCTTTTGTCAAAAGGAGTGATGCCGGGTCCGATTGCTCATATTGAATGGTGGTCCGGACTGCAGTACTCTTCGAACACAACCCTCCTGTACTGGGTCTTTAACCAAACCATCGCTATCTGGCTTGCGATTCTTCTGATATTGAACCTGAAAAACACCCGATCCCTATTATTCCTATATGCCATGCTTCTGCTGCATGGTCCCTTTCCATTTTTGGGCCTGCTTCCCATTGTTCTATGGAAAGCATATCAGGGGTATCCGCTTCGCATCAGTCCAAAGAGCAATCTGGACGAAAATGCTGTCAAGACTATCTTACTATGGGCCTGGAACGGTGTTCGCCGGGCCATCACGTTCGAGAATGTCTGCGGCGGAATTTTGGTTCTTGCGATCATCTATCTATATCTTTCGAACAATATATCCGGTAGGAAAGTGGGTGTTAATGCCCCGACCATCAACATGTTTCTGCTCTTTATTTTCGAGGGCGGATTGTATTTGCTTTTCCTTTTTGCAGATCATCGCAAAAATCCCCTTTACTGGATTTGTATCGGGAGCCTTCTTGTCATTCCATTTTTCGCAGTTGGCGACGGGCAGAATTTCTGCATGCGCGTATCCATTCCGGCTCTGTTCATGATCCAGATTCTGATTCAAAAGACTCTTCTGGGGAAAGAAGAAGAGAAGACGGCTACGAATACAAAATTGACGGCTCCAATCAGGCAGGACATTACTGCAAAGAGTAGTGGGAAGCCTGCAGCATATGCGCACGGTACACTTTCTGTTATTAACAGGCGATTTGTTAAGTGCATTCTAGTGATCCTGCTGATAATCGGTGCGGCTGTACCAATACAGGAAATGTCCCGATCCGTGGTGTACACGCTGCCATCCTATGAGGTTACGAGATCAGCAATGATTTCCATAGGGACAGCATTCACGGAATCCGGGGATCCTTCGCGGTCAACTTTTGGCAATACTATGCTTACGCAGAGCCAGTACGGATATACATGGGCGGATGACTTAAGGACGCTGGGAAACGGTAAGGGGTCTTCCAATCCCAGCGTCTTTAACAATTTACTCGGGTCGACTCAGGATAATCTCTTCTATAAATATCTTGCCCGTCAATAATGAAAAAATTGCTCGCCCATACCCATTGAGCCTAAAACTATGCCAGGAAGGTATGTAGAGTAGAACAGGTCGGCGGTATAGTGAAAGACACATCGATATGCTTCGAACCTAACCTCTGGGCTCAATTAGGCGTATAATCTGGTCAATCTCAATTCTTGAACCCTTATTTTGAAATCTAAATTGTTAGCAGCAAATTGCTTGAAGAATCGAACCAGGATGGTCGACTCTTCAGGCATTTTTCTGTTGAATATTTTCTATTTAACTAATATCCACTTAGCTTGAACGAGTACTTGCTGACGGTGTGGATGATGAAGGTGCTGCATTCGTCTTTGGTCCAGATGCGCTTGCATTGTAGACGTTATCATAGCTCAACGATGAAATCTTATCCCCATCGAGGTTGCTCAATGTAATAGTACCAGATACATCGTTAAGGACATTATCATTCTTGCCGTTGAGGTACATTGAGTCATCGGTATCAACACCGCTCACGAAGAAGACCATAACATCATCGCCGGGTGCGAGGGTTGTTGAAGGCAGAACGAATTTATCGCCGCTATCAATCGACAGAGCGAATCCGTCAAGTTTAATGATAGAGTCTCCCAAGTTGGACAGCTGAATATTCTCCTTGCCAGATGGCTTCACTCCTGTTATGGCTAAGGTTATAGTTCCGGGTACCTGTGCAGGTGTCGTGCTTGCGGTTGTCGTTGTGGGTACAGTGCTCTTGGTTACCGGATCAGATACAGTGCTGCCGCCGGCAGACTGTGTTGATGTCGTGCTTGCGGTTGTCGTTGTGGGTGCAGTGCTCTTGGTTACCGGATCAGATACAGTGCTGCCACCGGCAGACTGTGTTGATGTCGTGCTTCCGGCTATCTGAGTAGATGTTGTGCTACCGGCAGTTTGTGCTGCAGCAATGCCGGAAAATAGCATTGCAATTACGGCCAATATGGCGAACCCGAAGGTCAGTTTCTTTTTCATGTTCTTACCTCAAATAATTATTAAAACTGTTAAACCGCCAAACTATAAAAACTTATTTGAGATCATCATACCCTTCCTTCAAAAGTGTATAATTATATTCACTATATTTTACAATCTCGATTTTTTTAGCATTCAGTTATGCAGTCTATTATCAAGACTATTTTTTAAAAGTTACTTTTTTCAGAAGAATCTCATTGGAATTAGAATCCATTTCGGCTCTTCGCTGTTTCAAGCGGCTAACCTCAAGATATCATGAAATGAGATCCGTGCAAGGATCAAGAAATCGGCATGCTGGACGGCTGAATACTCAATCCAGATAGAATGATTGGCATCCTGGTGGATTTATGCATCCAGTCGTACCCACACTAAATCGCGAGGGACCTCCCTTTTCCGGTCGAGAAGCAAGCTTGCATGGGCATAAAATTTTTCAATATTGCTTGAATTTGTGGAAAAAGGTTATCGGACCACTTCATTCAAGTCCAATTTAGAATTTAAAAGCTTAGCTGGACAGTGCCGAAGATAGGCCCGCGATTCCATCATCTGATGCTGGTGCAGCACCATCGGAAGCAGCAGCGTCATTGTCGGTGGTGCCGCTTTTTCCTGTTGTATCATCTGATGCAGCATTATTGGTCTTTTCATTTGTCGTCATGGAAGTGGTTCCCGTTGCAATGCCTGCGAATAGCATGGTTACAATGGCCACCAAGGCAAACTCTAAGGTCATCTTATTTTTCATATTTATAACTAAAAATGATATTTTTAACAATATACGTTTAACTATTAAAACTTTTTTTAATTCAGTTCTTTCGTCGAGGAATTCCGCATCAATACGGATATCTCTGCAAATAATTTTTTGCAATATAATTACGAATATTTTAATCTCTGACGAATATGTCCAGTAAGTACTTATAGTATATCTGATAAAATTACAAGAGTTATGGCAGAAAATCCATATAAATTGCTTGCTATTATCTTGTGCATTCTTCTTTTATTAATGCACTCGAATTTTACCTTTGCAAAAGCAGTTCTCATTACCGGCGATACGCATGGTATCGTGTTCAATTCCAAAGATTCCATTAATGGAAACGGCAGCTTCTCAAATTATAATTACCTGGATAACTTAGGCATACATGTCGATAACCGCTGGGATGAGCAGATTGCCCAGATGAAATTGATCAAAAAAGAACATGGATGCGGCTACCTTCAACGCCAATCTGTCCTCAATACTATGAAATCCGTCCAGCATCTTACAGTAGATCAGACCTACAATCTGACGAATTCCTATACTCGAAACATGGCCACAGAGGCCAAGAAAATGATCTCTTCACCAATGGCTATCCACCCTGGGATTGGCTATTATTCAAAGCACCCAATAACCCAGAAGGATCTCTTCAGCGACCTCTTATGGATCAAGGATTATGCATCAGAGACTTCAATGGATCAGGAAATTCTTCAGGCCCATGTCGTGCAAGGCAAGCTGAGTGCCGCAGTAGAAGATCTATACCTCGTCAATGATAAAAATGGGCCCCAGGATCAGAGCCGGATTGCCTTTAAAAGTGAGATTGCCATTCAAAATGGTGTCGGACATCTGGGATTCCTGCAAGGGAATGACGAAGATAGCCGCTGGTGTGCTTTGGTGGATCCGGATATTGATATTGAACAATCATATTCTGGCAATTTTATATTGAATTCTAATCTGACCTTCAACTGGCCTGCTAAAAAAGAGTACCATGAGGATTACTGGCTTGATTGCTGCTCAGGGGGATGGAATAATTTGAGCATCGCCGACCAGAGGGGCTTCGGCCAAAATACTGACAAAATCTTCGACTGCACATGCTTTGAGCCGCTGGCCGAAGGTGGTGCCGCCGGCTCGAATCCTAAAAAAGGATAAGTGATCGCAAATCCGATCTTAAATCTTATCCAGAGCCTTGACGACCTCGCCGAAGATCGCCTTGATGTCGCCTACACCAAGAACTGTGGCGACGAGTTTTCTCTTGTTATAATAGTCGATCAAAGGCTGGGTCTGGGCATGATAGGCATTGAGCCTCTGCTTAACCGTGGCCTCGGTGTCGTCTGCTCTCTGGTAGAGGTCAGAGCCGCATGCATCGCACTTTCCTTCGACCTTGGGCTTGTTGAACTGGACATGGTAGGTGGTTCCGCACTTGCACATCCTGCGTCCGGTGACGCGCTTGACGAGTTCCTCGTCGGGAACATCAATGTTCAGGACCACATCGATCTTCTGGCCCAGTGCGGGCAGGATCTTATCCAGTGCCTCTGCCTGGGGCATGGTCCGGGGGAAGCCGTCCAACATCCAGCCGCCCTTGACGTCATCCTTGGCTAACCTGTCCTTGATGATATCGATGAGAAGTGTGTCGGGAACGAGCTTTCCAGCTTCCATGAACTTCTTGGCCTCAACTCCAAGAGGTGTTCCATTGCGCACGTTCTCTCTGAGAATGTCTCCGGTGGAGACGTGCAAAACCTTGTACTTGTCGGCGATCATCTTGGCCTGTGTGCCCTTACCGGATCCTGGTGGACCGAGCAGAATAATATCCAATTGTATCTCCTCCTTTTCTCTGACCCTAGCAGACTCATTCTGCATAGTGCTCAAGCGGGGTTAGGATACAATCCCATATTAAAAAAACCTTTCTAGGACCAGTTTTGCTGTTTTCAGGAGACCAGCATGGCCGCACTCATGAGAGCACCTGAAAACAGCGGTATGGTCAGATTATCATCCAGGTTGCGGCCACGGACGACAATGGCCACTGTATCGGCAATTGTTGCTCCCGCGGCACCGGCGAGATAAACCGGAAAGTGAAGGTGAGTTATGCCGGATGAGAGGTATCCGATAAATAGGCAGGCAGCGAACATTGCTGCAACTATCGGGAAGGGCTTGACGCGCCACTTTTCGTTCTTGCCTCGCACGTTAGAGTTCACAAGAATGGAGCCCACAAGGCCGCTCACCGTGTCTCCCAGGGAGAGCAGAAGCATGGATGTGACCGCTACCATCGGGTCGAATAAAATCACCGTGAGAAGGCTGCCCACGATGTAGTAGATGTAGCCTGCCACCTTTTTTGCCTCGTGATCCCGGACCTCGGGCAGGCGTATCTTGCCCCTGAGCCTCCCCCATTCCAGCAGCAAAGCTATGGCCAGGGCCAGAGCGATCAGGGCTGCCGTGACAGTGCGGCCAAAGAGAAGGATGCCCAAAGGCACGGAAAGGCCGCTGAGGTGGATGGCCTTCCGCTTTATCTCCTTGACCAGTTTTGCACGCCACTCCGGGGAAAGGCTCGACAAAGACAATTCTTCACAGCCTACTCTTCGATCTCGCGCTTTGTTTCGTCCTTCATGCTTCCTTTGCCGGCGAGAGTATTGTGCCTGCCGCTTCGAATTTTATAGTGCCGCAAAGCAGCGCCTGCAGCGTGTTCGCTACCTGTGCAAGAGGCACTTTGATCTGGAGCATGGTGTCTCTGTCTCGGATGGTGACCGTGCCCTGTTCTATGGTCTCATAGTCGACTGTAACATCATATGGCGTTCCGATCTCGTCGTTGCGCCGATACCTGCGTCCGATGGACCCGGATGTGTCGTAATCGACGCGAAGCCCGAAGCGGCGCAGCTCTTCCACAATGGCCCGGGCAGGGCCGACCAGCTCTTTTCTGTCCATCAGCGGCAGAACCGCGACCTCGATAGGCGCGACTGCCGGAAGGAACTTGAGAACGGCACGGCTCTCGCCATCCACTGCATCCTCGTAGTAGGAATGGTCGAGCACGGTGTAAAGGATTCTGTCGATGCCGAAAGACGGCTCAATGACGTGAGGAATGACCTCTTCGCCGCGAATCTCTTCCTCCACGCTCTCGAAAGAGACCAGGGCCGGCTCGATCTCGATGGGCTCGCCGTCCACTGTTAATCGGATCATATCGCCCTTCAACTCCTCCGGCGAGAGGGCTTTGAGGGCTTCGCCAACGGCTTTGGCCTTGCCCTTGAACCTGGGACCCAGGGATTTGAAGTCGGGCTTGACCACGAGCTTTTGTCGCTTCACCGGCTGGTCGTAGTGCACGAAGACGCTCAGGTTGACCTTGCTGGTAGCTGCATGGGCTTTGAGGTCGTAGTCCGTGCGGTCTGCCACGCCCACAATCTCAATCCAGCCCAGGCGGTCCAGAAATACCTCGGCATCCCAGCAGTCTGCGGCATAGTGGGCCATCTCGTCCGCCTTGTGCTGCCGGAAGCGCAGCTTGTCGGGAGCGACGCCGATGGCCAGCAGGAACTGGTAGGTCCTGGCCACGTAGTAAGCCAGCGCCTGGTGAGCTACAACGCCTCGCTCTACAGCCTCGCCGAAAGTCATCTCCTCTTCCACGCCCTTCTCCTGGGCGGCCTGGGAGTAGAACTTCATGCGGATATCCCTGATCTCTCCGAAACGCGGATGGGTCTTGTCGCGCGGATCTATGAAGATCTCCGCCTCGGCCTGGGTGAATTCGCGCAGGCGGATGACGCCCTGGCGGGGCGAGATCTCGTTGCGGTAGGATTTGCCGATCTGCACCGCCGCGAAGGGCAGAGAGTCGCGGAAGTAGCGCAGGAGCCGGGGGAAGTTGATGAACATGCCCTGAGCCGTCTCCGGGCGCATGTAGCCTGTCATCTTGTTCCCCGGCCCGATCATGGTCTTGAACATGAGATTGAACTCGTAGACCTCGGTGAGCTGGCCGCCGCATTCGGGGCAGCCGATCTCGTTCTCCTGAATGGTCTTGTAGATCTCCTCATTGCTCAGCGCATCGGGCACCTCGACGATATGCTTGATGAGGTGGTCGGCGCGATAGACCTCTTTGCATTCTTTGCATCCGGTTAGCGGATCGGAAAAGCCGCTCAGGTGGCCTGATGCCTGGTAAATTCCTTCCACGCCGATAGTGGGGGCCTCGATCTCGGCAAAGCCCTCTTGAATCACGAAATATTGTCTCCAGATGTCCTCGATGCGCCTCTTCAGGGGCGCGCCCAGGGGACCGTAATCGAAAAATCCCGCCGCTCCACCATAGAGCTCAAAGGCCGGCCAAAGGAAGCCGCGCCTGCGGGCGAGTTCATTTATCTTCTCGTTCTTATCCATGCCAATCCTCGCTGTGGTTTTAAGAGCGCCGGAGGTAATTTAATCTTTGGCCGGGTCCGGCTTTGAACCGTCCCGAAATTCGCCGCCCGGAGTCGCTTAAAATTGCAGGCAGACGGCCGGGACGCTAGCGAGCCTGTCAAGCCTTGCGCCTTTCAGGTTTCCGGGAATGACCGCCCCTCAGACTGCCTTCTATCCGGGACTGAGAAATGCGTATGGGCAAAGAGCCACTTGCCGCCCGTTTTGCGCAGCACCACCGTCATTCTTCCCTGCAGACGCTGCCGCTCGCCTCCGACCGTGGCGGAGATGATGCATTCTGCGGCACACCAGGCCACATTGCCGTCGTCGCCTGCAACTTCCATCGGGCCGAAATCAATGTCCAGATCTTCGCACTGAGCAAAGTCTCGATGAAGCTGCTTCTTCAGCTCTTCGGTATTTCCGACCTTCTCATCCGGCCCGGAGCCGAAGCCAAAGAAGCCTGCATCGGTGGCAGCCAGCAACATATTCTCATCTTTCTTTGAGTAAGCGGTCTTATATCGCCCCAGGGCGGCGATGATTTCTCCACGATAATCCGGATCATTTGACATGCCATCCTCAATGGCTGGATTCCTATTAGTAGTTGGTGTGAATTCAAATTAATCACAAATGTTTTAATGGATCTGCAATTGCATTAAGAAAAATTGGCATCTGCACGACGAAGGATTAGCTTTTTCACGACGAAGGAGCGGCCTTCGCGCGACGAAAAATGGCATTCGGAACTTATCTTAATCTGAAAACAGACTGATTTAAGCATCAGTGAGCTGCAAAATAGTGAAGACATTAGAGCAGGATATATGCCTGCTCGGTATGTCTTATCCGTAAGTGGAGACCGCCAGGAGCATGCCGAAGGCGGCGGCGACGGAGCAAAGAAGGATCAGGTCGCAGTATTTATGATGCGATAGTCTCTTCAGGCTGACCAAAATCGGATTGCAGTCGTTTTCTTTCATCTCCTCACTCTCCATTTCCATTTTTCTAACCCCACTCACCCTGTGCATGTACTCTACTTGGGCCGTCTTGATTTAAGTAGCTATTTTTCACATTGATGTGTTATTGACGCAACGACCTTCTTTTTTGGATCATATGAATCTCATCTAGCCCTTGGATAGGTTATTTTATGGGCAGAATACGCACCATGTTATCCGTTGTCCTCGGCATCATTTTGCTGATTTGGGGTCAGCAGGGGGTAATGTGGAAGATTTGTATCATTCGCCGGAGAATTGCATACGAAACGCCGGGCGCAATTGCAGGAGTCCTGTCAGCCGAAAACATCATTCCTGCATATGTTGATAAAACTCATCTGCCGCCTCGGCAAATTGAAATAGAATTTTCAAGGCATAAATGTGATAATCCGACAGCAAATTTGTGTCTAATTAATATATAGAACATTAATTGGCGTTTTTATCAAAAATAGAACGATAATCTTGTGGAGATACCGAAATACCATCATCGTTCGTTCTGTCCTAATTTCATATATGGTTCAAGAAGTGGTGTTGTTGGCAAGATCACTGCCTTCAGGATGATTGAGGCAGGATGAGCAAAGAGTGGCTGCATAAAAAAAGCGAAGACGAAAACCTGAAAGAAACGTGAAGAAAAAATCCGAAGAAAGAAACGCGAATACCGATCCAAGAAGATTGATTGAAGGTGATGTTCGAGCTAGATGAATGAATTGTTCGAGCCAAATGAATGAATTGATTGATGAACTCATTGGATAAATTAGTTAAAATAATTAACAAAGCAAATTAAACAAATAAATTGAATAAATTGATTGAATAAATTGAATGAATCGGCTGAGTCGAAATAAGCATCAAAAAATTAGTGAGGAAAAAGATATGAAAATATGGCACTATTTAGCAGCGTTGTTGCTGCTGGGCTCCATGACCATGTTGGCCTGCGCAGCTTCCGAGGCAACTTTGACCGTCAATGTTCATGACGGCGATCTCAATGGAACACTTCTTTCCGGAGTTCAGATCACCGGAACCGATGCATCAGGCAATGCATTTGAAGGAACCACAAACTCTGACGGCATTGCTGAAATCAGTGGCGAGCCCGGAACCTGGACATTCACCTTTGAGAAGGACGGCTACGACCCTCTCTACCTGAAGTATGACGCAACGACCAGTGAAGAAACCGCAGCATACATGGAGAAGTCCTCCGACGCTTCCACGTCGGGGGCGTCCTCTCAGGACTCCGTCGACCTGACGGTGTACGTTCATGATGGATCTATTGACGGCGATCTCCTCTCCGGCGTGGCCATAGCCGGAACCGATGCGGCAGGAAACAGCTTCGAAGGAAAGACCGGCTCCAGCGGCACGGCAATCGTCAGCGGAACGCCGGGAACCTGGCAGTTCAGTTTCGAGAAGAGCGGATACGAGCCGCTTTACCTGACCTACAACGCCACGCAGACGGACTCCACTGCGGCATATCTTGAGAAATCGTCCTAACTTTTTTTATATACAACAAATGATAATTTTAATTAATAATTTTAATTAATATTTTTTGCAGCCTTTGATTCGTTTATCGTTCATCCATGCTGCTTTTTTCGTGCCCTTCGTGGCTTCGAGTGACGACAAACTAAATAAAAAAAACTATATTATTTCACAAAAATTAAAAAATAATTAAGGCAAATGGCGCTGCTGCGCCGTCTACTCTATCTTGACTTCCTTGCCCTTTCTCTTCTCTTTCTTATCCAGCTCCAGCGTCAAGACGCCGTTCTTGTAGGACGCTTTGGCGCTGTCTGCGTCGACGGCTGATTCGAGGTGAATCATCTTGTAGAACTTCTTGTCGTCCTCGGTCTTGATCTGCACGCTGTCCTCGGCCACATCGAGCTTTACCTTATCCTTATCCACACCGGGCAGCTCGACGAAGATCTTGAATTTGTCCTTCTCGCTCATGACGTCAACGAGCGGCTCGCGACCCTGGCTCGGTTCGATGCCGCGATGGGACGGCTTGATGTTGCCGAATTCCTGGAAGGTCGGCTCCTTTCCCGGCTCTGCGGTGTAGCTGAAGCCGTAGACAAAGGGGCCGTATCGGCGCGATACTCCGCCGGGCGTATCTTCCTCGCGCACAAACTCCTTGAAGTCCTCGGGCATGGATTCCTCAAACCTCTTGATCATGTCCTCGAAGGGTTCCTTGAACCAATCATCCTCAAATTTCTCCTTTCGCTCGAAGGGAAATCCCTTGGAGAAGCTCTCGAATATATCGAATATGGATGGATATCTCTTGTCCCACATCTTATATCACCTTATAATCACTTGTCTATACTAACTTAAGGGTAGTGATGGGATATAAATTTTTTGCCGGACAAATGACGCGAGAAGAAAAACTGCCCCAAACGTTGTTAAACCGTCGTCCTTTCGGCCAATTCTATCCTGACCGCACCCCCGGATTCGCGAAGATTTGAATGATAGGTGAATTGATCTCTATTTCGCTGTCATTCGGCCAAGACAGGTCATTTAGGAAAGCTGGCGGAAAATAGCAAATATCTGCAAAAATGACCGAAAAAAGCAGATGAAGCAGGTAAGGACGGGCCGAGACAAACGCCGCTCCACAGCGCCCTCTTTTGGAGGAACGATCCCGCATATGCCGGTCGCTTCATCTCGCCCTGGAGACGATGCACAAGACAATTCAAGGCAGCACCGGATTTTTGCACGGCACCCGTTTTACAGGGACCCGAACACCATTTCGATGGGGGCCCGCTCTTGCAAACTGTCTTGCCCATCCCTGCTCCGCGCCAGGCTGCCCTCTCGCGAACCCGTTTCGACTGGAGGGATCGCTTTTTCGAGCACGCGAATTCTGGACCACCAAAGACCTACGGCCAATGCGCGGCGCCTTCAACTCTGGCTTAATTGGTTCTGAATGTCCTTGGTCGCTACAGCACGGTACGCGGTAAACATATCCTTTATTCGTTATAGATATATCTAGTTTTCGGATCACTGATTTTGATGCAGAGTCCCAAATGCTTGGCCGGATGAGATTAATGGCCGGGTCCAAGTGAATGCCCTTCTCCTTTCGATTCCTTCTCTTGATTCTTCTCTCGAATCTCTTGTCGATTCCCAATGCTCGATTCCCTGCACTTTCCGCTGCCCAAATCGAGAAAATCGATAATCGCAATGGCAACCTTCATCAGGTAAGAGATCATGATAATTAATTGTATTAGGGCCAAAATAGGGCAAAAAAGTGGGCTAAAAAAAGGCAAACTGACTTCTAATGTCTGGATGTGTATCAAATGGAAAAAGGCTTGGTTCAGTTCGAGGCGGATATTCAGAGCATGAAAGAGATCCGATCGAGGATAATTTGGCCGGATTCAGAGGGGCCCTGGATCGCGGGCGGCCTGGAGGACCTTATGGTTCACTTCACCTATGCAAGCTGGACGGCTTACAATATGTCATGCGCGATGTCTCTGATCCTGTCCAGTCCCGAAGAAGCTCTTGGTCAATCCGTCTCGGATATGATGACTAAGATGATATCCTCGATGGGAGCGATCCAGATGGCAGAGGTGAGGCTCACTCGCGAGGCCCTGGATGAGCTGCGGCGGAACCGATTGGAGCCCTGAAGCTGCATCATCTACCTCATCATCTACATAATTGTCCGCATCATCCTCAAGCCTATCAATTCCAGTTGCCTCCGGGACTGCGTCGGTGTGTGCGGCATGTCGGCCTTTATCGGATTTTAGAATATGATTTTAGAATATGATTTTAGAATATGATTTTAGAATATGATTTTAGAATATGATTTTAGAATATGATTTTAGAATATGATTTTAGGATATATAATTTATTTTAAATTTTAAGGACCATTGTGCTGCATTCATAAAAATGGTATGGAAAAGTAGCCCGGCTAGGATTCGAACCTAAGTCAAGAGGTCCAGAGCCTCCTGTGATTGACCGCTACACTACCGGGCTTCGCCTCTAACCTTGCAGCAGGTGGTTATTAATCTATCGATCCGTCGACGACGCCCGCCGCAGGGCAACTGAGGAGCGCCACCCACCCGCCGGATTGCAAATCCTCTCTTCCAAGCTGCAAAGACGTCAATGGTCGGCGAACAGTGCGGCCCCGGAGAAATTCGCCAACTCCATCCAGTTCAAAGCCCAGGTTCGGGGTCCGGTAGTGCATGGGAACAGCCACCGCCGGACGAAGCTGTCTCATCACCTCGTCCGCTCCGGCGGCGTCGATGGTGTATTTTCCGCCCACGGGCAGGAAGAGCAGATCCACCGGCCCGACGGCATCAACCTGAAAAGGGCGGAGCGGCTCGCCGATGTCTCCCAGATGACAAATTCGGATTGCATCCATCGTGAAGCAGAAGATGGTGTTTTGGCCGCGCTCCCTGCCGCCTGCATCGTCGTGGCTTGATTTTATGCCCAAAAAACGGATGCCGAGAGCCTCGTGGATGCCCGGCCCCCGGATCACCTGCGGATGGCCCAGGACACCGGCGACGTTGTTATGATCCGGATGTTCATGGCTCACTGCAACTATGTCGGAACGAATGCGCGGAAACGGATAGCCGACCTCTTCTCCAAGAAAGGGGTCTAAAATAACAACCACGCCGCTTTCCGCTTTCAGGCAAAAGCAGGAATGTCCAAGCCACGTTGCTATCATAATAGTAAAAATGCACATTCAAGCTAATTGCTCTTGTCGATTCGCGCATCAATGACGGCATGAACCACGCCGGGCGAGTATTTCTTAACCCGGATGCACTGCAAGATTTCCGCCTTCCGTCCCAGTGCGAGGGCGGCATTGGTCACATCCTGCACGGCGGCATCCGGGAAGCTCCTGGAAGGAATGGTCTGATGATAATGGAGCACGCCGCCCGGTCGCAGGGCCGAGATTCCCGTCTGCAGATATTTGTCGGTCACCTGGACCATGCCCATCACCACTCTGTCGGCCACTCCCCGCGGCGTAACCCTGGCGCAGTCTCCCAGAACCGGCTGGACGATATCCTCCACATGATTGAGGGAGATGTTCTTGCAGAGGAATTCGAAGGCTACCGGATTCAGCTCGATGGAGAGAATTTGGCGAGGACGGGCGTGCACCGCCATTTGCAGTGTGAAGTAGCCGATTCCGGCGAACATGTCCACCACGAACTCGCCCTTCCCGAAGCGGCTCATGCGCATGCGCTCCGACAGGTTGCCCGCGGAGAACATCACCTTCGCGGCATCAAGCTCGAAGAGCACTGCATTCTCCTTGTGAACGGTTTTCGTCTCCGTGCCGGCAATGGCTTCTCTCTTCGGTTCGCGAAGCTGCCCCTCGATGCCCCAGTCGCGTAAGACCGTCTTGCAGCGAGGATAATAATCCAGGAGAGCCTGCCCAATTCTGGATTGATAGGGTGCGAGATCGGGATGAATCTTGACGACTAATATATCTCCCAGAATGTACCAGCCGCGAGGAAGCAGGTCGATGCATTGGGGCGGCAATTCTTCGGCCAAGGATTTGGCGAGATTGGGCGAGCCCCTGTAAAATAGCGGCTCGTCCTGCCGGACAATGTCCCGGCCAGAGATCGGCTCAAGGATGGGAATTTCCACGCAACCGTCTCTTTCCAGGACCTTGCGGCTTTTGTCCAGAAGGCCGCGAGAAATGATCTCCTTCAGGGTCGCATCCGCATCGATCCTTCGCGCCCTGGCCGCCAGGTTAGCCTTTCCGGTTGAAGCTCTGCTCAAAGCTGACTCCTTCCGCGGTTAGGTTGAACATCAGTATGAGGGAGTCGTTCTTGCGCGTCACGAAATAGTCCTTTCCGTGCACCACAAGGCTGCTGTCATAGCCGGAGGGCGTTGCCAGGTCGAGGCTCACAGGGATCGTCGTCCAGTTGCCCATCAGGTAAATTTTAACATTGGCATCGCTGCTGGAGTTCAATCGCACCGCAGTATTCTTGGAATGCGAGATCGTGACCGTGCCCCCTCGCGAGCTTATGCTCTGGTCGATGTTCTGCGGGAGCAGCATCTCCATATCGCTTGGAATTGCTTCGGGATTGCTGATGTCCAGCCCGAGATAACTCTCATTGCTGCTATTGGAAAGGTAAGCGGAATATCCAACCAGGACCGGCTCGCCGGGCTTCATGGGGCCGCCGGCAAAGAATATTGCAGCCCCGGCCACCAGCAGGACCACCAGACCCGCCAGTGCGATCATCATCGGCTGCGGTTTGAATCCTGATTTTTTGGGTTCGGCGTATTTGGAATCGGGCTTCTTCGGCGCTGTGGCAGCGACGAAACTCGCCTCTCGCGACGGTTGTACCTGTTCGGCCTTTGTCGGTGCGATCTCGGGCGGAGCCGTCGGCGCAGGAGTTGCGGCGGGCGGCTGCGCGAGCGTTTCATCTATCTCCGCAAAAGCCTCAGGGACATGCTGCGGATAGGAAACCGGCATTGAGGCCGGCGCATCGGAAACCGGCGATGCGTGCGGCTCTTTTTGCGCATCGATCTCTTTTGGGATCGGCGCAATCTCCAAAGCTTCCTTCGTCTCCTCTTTCTCAGGTTCCGTGATTTTGTCGGCAGGTAACGGTTCCGGCTCAGGGGGAGAGGGCGTCTTTCTGCGGGTGGGCATCACCACCGCGCCCTCCTCTAAGTTCAAAATGAGGTCCGTGTAGGTTCCCGTGACGTCAATGAACTTCAGCGCGCGGGGAACCAGGTAGGAGACGCCGGAGATCTTTACCTCCTCGAAGAACTCCGTGTTCTTCATCAAGCGGTCCTTGAAGGCGTAAACGGCTCCGCTCTCCATCTTGGCATCTATCTCGCTGAGGCTGGGGAAGCGATCCTCCTGCGCGGCCAATTCCTTGGTGGCGACCACGTATGCCTCGAAGAAAACCCGGCTCATTCGGTTGAGACGATTGGTGTAGCGCCTATCGAAGAGAAAGGAAAAACTTTCTCCTTTGAGCTGCAAGCTCTCTTCTCGCGAGTGCCGCCAGGCTGAGAAAGAGACGTCCATCAGAGGTGCATATCTCCGAACCAAATAAGTATTTTATGTCTAGTCGCCTGCAGGCTTCGGGGAATGGTCGTGCTTCGAGAAATGGTCATCTCGGTCAAGTTAGCGGCATCAAACGACTGGTATGTCTCATATCAATCTCGTATGACAGGTATCTTTAAATCTCGCCGGCTAAAGAGCAAAATGCTGATGAAGCATTTGGGAATAGTACCTATTATTCTGCTCCTGGAAGTGGGGTTCATTGGTGGGCTAGCGGGTGCTGAGCTGACTGCCAGCCAGCAGGTACCTTCCCCGGCAGCCGTCGGAGACACCGTGATGGTGACGGTCTCGCTGGTTTACAACGGGATCAATTCTACGGAGGCCGTGATCACGCCCAATCTTCCCGGCGGCGTGGTGAGCGATATGCCCGGCAGCCAGACGTCTGAGCTATATCCTGGGGCCCTCTTACCTGTCAGCTACCCCATCCGGGCCGAGCAAAGTGGAACATATTGGATCGCCACTCAGATTGCCTATAGCGATGACGGAACTTGGCGCAGCCTGCAACTGGAAGCTCCCTTCACGGCTACCGGCGGAGTAACCAGCGAACCCCAGATAACACCCGGCGGCGTGACTCCAGGCGCTACCATGCCTGGCGGAATAACGCCCGGCGAAGTTACTCCTGGTGGGGTTGTAACGCCCGGCGGCGTTGTTCCCGGTCCAGGCGAACCGATGCCGGGCAATGGAACATTCGAAGGTGGAATGCCGGACGATGGCCGTTCCGGGCATCCGGACCGAAGGAATGACGGTGGCTGGCTTTCGGGCGAGCCCGGCAGCGGCGGAGAACCGGAAGGAAGGTCCTGGCTGTAGAACCGCAGGTGCATGTAAAGAGCAAGCTGAGATAAGTCGCAAAATCCCAGGCAATTCGAGCAAATCTCATTGAGCGTCTGGGCTATTTTGGATGAACATCTAGGCTATTTTTTATTTTGGTTCTATCCGATGCCGTTCTTCTTGCAGCTCTTTCAGACAATTCGAATTTTGATCATCTTTTTATGATCTTTTTATGTCCAGGTCTGCGCGAGTGAACAGCGCCTGAAGCTTTAAGCCCTTCTCCAAGATCGCCTCTCTTCCACCCTCCTGTCGGTCCAGGATGGTCAGAGCCTGCACAGGCTGGTATCCGGCGGCGGCAATGCGCTCCACGGCGCGCAGCAAAGATGCGCCGGAGGTGACCACGTCCTCGACCACCGCTACCTTTGCGCCCTTCTCCAGTGCCGGCCCCTCCACATAGCTCATGGTGCCGTGCTTCTTGGGCTCTTTTCTCACAATCAGGGCGGCGACGTTTCTCTTCTCCAGATGGCTCACGACGGCTATGGATGAGACGATCGGGTCAGCTCCTAACGTGAGGCCGCCCACGGCTGACACATCCGGTCCGATCATGTCCAGCATCAGCCTGGCGGTCAGGAATGCACCTTCCGGAGTCAGAGTCACGCGTTTGCAGTCGATGTAGTAGTCGCTCTTGCGGCCTGATGATAGGGTGACTTCTCTGATCTCCAGGGATTTGCTCTTCAAAAGCTCCAAAAGCCTCTCTCTCTCGCTTGCCATTATTCTTTGTCTCCTCTTTTCCTAAATCAAGCTCGTCCGGCACGGATAATAATTTTCGCTTCCATTCTCCGGCTCTCGGTATTTTCTGCTGCTATCTCTGCCGGCCAGCTCGCCTTTTTTCCATGGATTTATCCACGGATTTGATCTCTCCCAGCAGCCCCAGATTTGTGCCGTCCAAGAGAAATATGCGCGTTCGATCAAGGTCGGCAACCGTCAAGAGAGGGCCGCGCAGCTCTTCGCAGGGCTCGTTCAGGGGCAGGCCGCCGCACAGGCTGTTGAAGGCGGGCGCGATGATCAATTCCGCCTCAGCGGCAAATCCGTACTGCTTTTGAACGGTTTCAGCCAGCAGGGGCGCTCTGGCCCAGACGGGCCTTGCCGGGGCGGAGCCGATGGGCTCTTTTAGCCGGATGGCCGGATGCAGGTGTCCCGCCACCAGCAGCTTCGAGCGCATAACATTTTCGTCCGGCCAGGTGTGGCCGTGGAAGTAGCCCACGCCGTCCAGGACGAAGCCTGATGAGGGCCGCACCCGGACGCCCGGCGGGGCCATGTCCGCCAGGTTGCTGTCGTGGTTTCCGGGAACGACATCCACCTTGACCTCTTTCGTGAGGGCGCGCAGAAATTCAGGGATCTCTTTTCGCTCCTGCCAACTGGTCCTGGGAACATTGTGCTTGACGTCTCCCAGGAGCAGCAGCCGGTCCGGCTTGATCTCGGCCACATGATCCCGCAGCCGCGCCAGGATTTTTGGAGTCTGGCTGGGGATACTGACACCGCCCAGCCACAGCTCGAACTCCAGGCCCAAATGAAGGTCGGCAGCCACCAAAACCCGCTGCTCACCCGTCACCAGAAGCAAGGGGGCGTTGAAGACGGGCTGGATCAATCCCTGAGCCTCGCAATGTCTTCCGCCAGCTCTTCCAGGCTTGTGGCCACGCAGCGGCAGGAGTGCTCTATCATTAGATTGACCTTTGACTGATCTGACTCGCCGGCGCGGCGAAAATCCGTGCGCAGCCCAAAGACCTGCTTTCCCTGAGAATAGAAATATCCGACCTCCCAGGCAGTGCCGTCGTCCACCTGGGGGCCGTCCAGAATGGCCACCATTTGGTCGCACTCCGACAGCGCGAGCAAGTTGGCCTGGAAGATCTCCGCCGTCGCCGTCGAGCCTGAGGCAATCTCATGAGGCCAGATCACCTCAACGTCCAGCCGCTCCTGCAGAAAGCCCTTTGCCTTCTTTCCCCAGTCGATCTCTCCTTGGGAAAAAAGCGGCCCGGAGAGGTAGATCCTATGCCTCAATTGCAGCCTCGCAAGATGCCTCTTTGCTCCTCAATCTTCAGGACGCTGCAGCTTCCTTCAGCCTGGATTTCACCAAATCGCGGTCGAGGCTGGCCAGGAACCACCCTACCTTTGGTCCCTGCCGGTCGCCGAGGAATGCCAGGTAGATGGCCTGGAAGAACTTCTTGGAGTCCAGGGAGTTCTCCTTCGCCACAGTGTAAACCAGGTCGTGTATCTCTGCTGCCGTCTTGTCGTCGATCTGCTCGGCCAGGACGCCCAGAGCCTTTCGCTCTTCGGGGGTCAGATTGTTTACCGCAGCGGGAAGTGCCTCCTGTACTTGGAACTTGACGTAGGCCGGAGCGTACTTGTCAAGCCAGGTCTGAGCATTGCGCGCCCGGCCCAGGATCTCGTCGCGCCGGGAAACGACATCGTAGCCGGACCTGGCCAGGGCCTTCAAGAGAATGTCTTCGTCGCCGCGAGCGATCTGCACGGCGGTGACCATGTGCCGGAAGGGTATCTCGAAGGGCCCGCTCTTGCTGATATTGGAGAGTTCGATAGCTCGCTCGTCGCCTTTCCTCTGGTCGTACTCATCCACCAGGGAGAGCAGGGGCAGTGCCGGGTCGAACTCGATGTGCTTCTCGGGCTTGTTGCGGATGATCAGGTAGCGCAGGACCTCCGGAGGCACGACGTCCAGCATCTCCTGGATGGTGACGACGATGCCGGTGGAGCTGTGCATGGCACCCACGCCCTTGAGGTGAATCCACTCGTAGACCATCGGGAACGGGGCGGGGTAGTGGTAGATCTCCTCGCTGATGCGCTTCCCGGTGTCGTAAGAGCCGCCAGCCGTGGCGTGGTCTTTGCCGAAGGGCTCTACAGTGACCTTGAATATGGGCCAGCGGGCAGGCCAGTCCACGCGCCATACCAGCTTTCCGCCGCCGCTCATGGAGACGCTTCCCCTGGAGCCGCACTGGCATTCGTAGTCCACTGTCTCCCTGTCCAGGTCAAAGCTCGTGACGTGGGTCGTGTTGGTCCGCCCGCAAGCGGAGCAGATGGCGTCAAACGGGCTCCAGCCCGCCGGGACCTCCCGCCCGGAAACCTCTTTCAGGATGCGTGCGATGTCGTCCTTGTGCTGCAATGCCGTCTTGATGGCATCGACATATTTTCCTTCCTTGTAGAGCACGTCGGCCCGGTAGACCTCCGGCTTGATGCCCAGACGCTCCATGCTCTTCAGGAATGGGTTAAGGAAATGGTCGGCGTAGCTGCCGCAGCATCCCGTGGGGCAGGGAATCTCGGACAGCGGCTTGCCGATGTGCTCGTTGAAGCTCTCCGGCAGGAATGGGTAGAGCCTGCGCAGTCGGTCGTAGGTATCGGCAATGTAGATCAGCCGCGCCTCGACGCCTCTGTCCAGCAGCGCCCGGTAGACTGCTTCCGCAGTCATGACCTCGCGCATGTTTCCGATGTGCACGGGACCCGATGGGGTTATTCCCGTGGCAATAGTATGAGGGCCGCTGCTCTCCAGCTTCTCGGCTATGACATCAGCCCAATGAATCGACATATCCTCAAAATGGGGTAGGGAAACAAATATTAATCTTCCGCCGCAACGGCTCATCCGTTCCCCAACCGCAAATGATTTAAAATATTTCGAATAAGATCGGTATTGAGACAGGTAATGCCATGCATAGACCAGAGCTTGATGATTACTTCATGGAGATTGCGCAGGTAGTAGCCAGCCGGTCCACCTGTTTGCGAAGGCACGCCGGTGCGGTTCTGGTCAAGGACAAACGAATTCTCTCCACCGGCTATAACGGAGTTCCCAAGGGCCTGCCCCACTGCGCGGATAACGGATGCCCGCGCGCCCAGTATCCCAGCGGCACTCACCACGAACTCTGCCGCGCCGTGCACTCGGAGCAGAACGCCATCATCCAGGCGGCCATTCACGGTGTCTGCATCGAGGGAGCAACGCTCTACTGCACCCACCAGCCCTGCACGCTATGCACGAAGATGCTGATCAATGCGGGAATCGTGCGGGTGGTCTATCATGAGGATTATCCGGATGACGGATCGTTCGAGTTTTTCAAATTAGCAAATATTGAAGTTTGCAAAATATAAAAAATTGTTAAGACATACGCTGAAAATCCGGGCATCAAAAATTGTGAATTAAACTATATTTAATATTATTTATATTTAAATCTTATTTATATTTAAATCTTATTTGAAAACTTCTCCCGCTTCCTTGTACCAGAGCAGCAGGTCCAGCTCGCCCATCGGAATTCCCGCCTGCTTTGAGAATGCAGTCATTTTTCTCTCGATCTCCAGGTAGGTTCTCTTCGTCGGCGAGCTTGGGACCTCATCGATGACGCCGAGCAGGGCCAGGTTCTTGAGGATATGCCGGTCCAGGATCGCCAGATCCTCGCCGAGGCCGATGTTCCTCAAAAAGTGGCTGGCCTCTTTGTAGCCCAATCCTTTCACATTTGCTACCAGCCATTCCCGGGCGGCGAAGGGGCTGGGGAACTGGGCCAGCGTCGCCCGCAGCGGCCTTTCGCAGAACATGCTTCTGGCCAGGCAGATGTATTCGGCCTTTCTCTGGTTGAACCGAACTCCGATCAGCTCTTCCTGGACCTGGCAGGGCTCGCCTTCGTTGATCATGCACTTGCGCGCCATTCGCTGCACCGCCTTCCAGCAGGTCTTGGCCTTGGACTGCGGCGTGAGCAGGCAAAAGACCAGCTCCCGGAACAGCTCTTCATCGTCGGCGCTCTCCCATATCTGCCTAAACTCTCCGAGCCTGGATCGGATCTGCTCTTTGACTGGATCGTAGATCGCCAGCAGCTCGGGCAGGGAAAGGGTGCTTGCTTTTACTTCTTTTAATTTTGATCTTCCTGCTTCGTCATCCAATTCGGCGGGCATTTGCAGCTCTTCTCCATAGAAATTATTTACTGGTCAGTTGGATTTCGGAGAACTATCTTTTAGAACGCTTTCTCCAGCCGTTCCGATTCTCCGTCCGTCAGATCGCCAAAGACCGGTTCGTTCATTTTTTTTATCATTTAATTTTTTCTGGCTCTGTTCTGGCTCTAGCTATTACTTCCAGCTATTACTATCTATCTTGAGCTTGCGGCATTGTGGATGCCTGTTACATTCATCTTTCCAGATCCATCCTAAAAAACCTCACCGGCATACGCTCACCAGGCGGCTCACTCCGTCGCTGGTAACCATGCCGATGACCTTTTTGTCCTCATCCACTACCGGCAGAGCAGAGATGTTGTGCTCGTTCATGCGCTTGGCCGCCCGCTCAATTGGATCTCCGATGCTGGAGGTGACCACATCGCGGGTCATGATCTCCTCCAGACGGGTGTACTTGAGGGCCACAGCTTTGGAGACGTCCCAGGCGGTGACGATTCCCTCCAGCCGCCCGTCTTCCGCTACCACGGGCAGGTGAGTGACGCCTTCCGTCATCATGATCCCTGCTGCCTCCTCCACGCTTGATCCCTGCCGGATGGTCACGACATCCTTGATCATCACGTCGCCCACCGATGTGCGGGAGAGGAAGTTCTGGATGGTGTAGTTCATCTGGCCCGATTCCAGCAGGAAGGAGTCGTGGCCGTAGTTGGACTTGATCTCGCAGTACCGGACGTCGATGTCGTTGGCCGATAGGGCTTCAACGATCTCCTTGGACTGATAGGAGGGATAGAGCCAGTCCGAGCTGATGGAGAGGACCAGGAACTTGGACTTGGCATCCTTGAAAGCCTCGGCCAGGGAGAGCGTGCCCTTCCGGGTCAGGTCGAAGTAGTCGATGGCTTTGGTGATGTAGAGGTAGGAGTTGGCGTCAAAGCGCTTCACGAAGGTGTCGCCGTGATAGCTGAGATAGCTCTCCACCTGGAAATCGAAGGACGCGAAGTCGAAGCCGTACTCGCTCTTGTCCTGCAATCTGCGCCCGAACTTCTGGTGCATGGACTCGTCGCTGAGATAGGTGATGTGGCCGATCATGCGGGCGAGCGACAGGCCGCGTGCGGGCTGGGTTCTGCCGTAGTAGTCGCCGCTGTTCCAGTCGGGGTCGGAGGTGATGGCTCGGCGGCCCACCTCGTTGAAGGCGATCTGCTGGGGCGAGGAGTAGGCGCTGGTGGCGATGGCCACGGCCAGTCGAACCATGTCCGGATAGGAGACGGTCCACTGCAAGACCTGCATCCCGCCGAAAGAGCCGCCCACCACGGCGAACAGCTCGTGGATGCCGAAATGCTCCAGGAGCATCTTTTGCACGTCCACCATGTCCTTCACAGTGATGACCGGAAACTCCAGGCCAAAAGGCCTTCCCGTTTTGGGATTTTGGGACGACGGGCCTGTCGTGCCCTTGCAGCCGCCTAAAACGTTGGAGCAGATCACGAAGTACTTGTCCGTGTCCAGGGCCTTGCCGGGGCCGATGATGATGTCCCACCAGCCGGGCTTCTCCTCGCCCCTGTGCCAGCCTCCGGCGTGAGCGTCACCGGAAAGCGCGTGGCAGACCAGCACGGCGTTGCTCTTCTCTTTATTCAGCTTCCCGTAAGTCTCGTAAGCCACGTCTACGTCATGCAGCCGGTCGCCGTGCTCAAGATCGATCTCGCCGGGAATTCTGTGGATTTTGGTCTCGACGAGGCCCGCAGATTCTCGTTTCATTGCGCCGCCTTGGCCAGGGCCCGGTCCAGATCTGCGATGATGTCTTCCACGTTCTCGATGCCGACGGATAGGCGGATGAAGTCGGGCGTGACGCCGGTCGCAGCCTGCTCCTCAACCGTGAGCTGCTGGTGCGTGGTCGAAGCGGGATGGATGACCAGGCTCTTGGAGTCGCCGATGTTGGCCAGGTGGCTGAAAAGCTCTACGGACTCGATGAACCTCTTGCCGGCCTCAAGCCCGCCTTTGATGCCGAAGCCTACCAGTGCCCCGTATTTGCCGCGCAGGTATTTTTCCGCCAGAGCATGAGCCGGGTGCTCCGCCAGGCCGGGATAGTTCACCCACGATACTGCCGGGTGGCTTTTCAGGTGGCGGGCCACTGCCAGGGCGTTGGCGGAGTGCTTCTCCATCCTCAGTTCCAGCGTCTCCAGGCCCTGCAAGAAGAGGAATGAATTGAAGGGCGAGAGGCAAGACCCCAGGTCGCGCAGGAGTTGCACCCGGATCTTGAAGGCGAAGGCCACGTTGCCCATGCCGGGAAAGTTGCCGAAGGTGTCCCAGTACTTGAGGCCGTGATAGCTCGGATCGGGATTCGTGAACTCCGGGAACTTGCCGGATGACCAGTCGAACTTTCCCCCATCAACGATTATGCCGCCGATGGAGTTTCCGTGGCCGTTGATGAACTTGGTTGCAGACTCGGCGATGATGTCCGCGCCATAATCCAACGGTCTGACCAGTCCCACGGCTGAAGTGTTATCGACGACGAGCGGGATTTTTGCGTCGTGGGCGATCTTTGCCAGCGCCTCGAAGTCGGGAACATCAAGCTTGGGATTGCCGATGGTCTCGGCGTAGATGGCGCGGGTCTTGGGCGTGATGGCCTTTTGAAACTCCGCCGGCCTGGCGGAATCCACGAACTTGACGCTCCTTCCTAATTTTGGAAATGTGTAGTGGAAGAGCTGGTAGGTGCCGCCGTAAAGGTTGTTGGCGGATACAATCTCATCACCAAGGCCGGTGATGCCGAGGAGAGCGAGCGATATGGCCGCCATGCCCGAAGAGACGGCCACGGCCCCGCTGCCGCCTTCGATGGCAGCCATGCGCCGCTCGAAGGCATCGGTGGTGGGGTTCATCATGCGGGTGTAAATGTTGCCAAGCTCTTTTAGTGCAAAGAGATTGGCAGCATGTTCTGCGCTCTTGAATACGTAAGATGATGTCTGATAAATGGGCACGACTCTGGACAATGTTGCCGGATCGGGGCTCTCCTGGCCGGCATGAACCGCCAGCGTCCCGAGCCCGGGTCTCCTTTTGCTCGTCTCGCTCATGTTTCCTCGAAATTCTTCAATATCTTTGAACGGCTGATCTTTGCATGCCTCAAATGTTCAACTGGTTTGCATTCCTCTGGGCCCGCGTTCGATTCTTGCTGACGCCAAATTCCAGATCATGCTAAATTCTAGTTCACATTCAAATTATACTTTTTTGCAATCTCAATGAACGCGTCCGATATGTACTTTATCTGCTCCCAGTTGAGGCCGTAAGTATTTAGCTTCCAGGTACGGGTGGCTCCGGCAAATTCGCCGATGATGCCGCGCTCTTTCAGCTCGTCGCTGAAGAAGAAGCCCCGCCTTTTGTGGGTCTTGGCCACGACGTCGAACGATCCCGTGGTGTCCACCTTGGTCAGGGTGTGCTTATGCGGCCACTGGCTCAGGACACGCGAGCCTTCGATTCTCTGGAACTGCTCCAGGAAATGGTTGGACTTCTTGACCTCTTCGTCCCAGCGTGCCGTCCGCTCCTGCACGCGCGGGAAGGAAGCAATCATGGAGAGAAGCGTCGCGCCCATGAGGGTGCAGCCCATGTTCTCAACCTCTTTGACGCCGAACTTTCGGCTGGTCAGGTCCCCGACCATCTGCGTGGTCCGAAAGACTTTGGGTGCCCACTCGTCCGTCGTCGCCAGAACGCCGGAAGGAGCCGCTGCAGCCATGCTTTTGTGGCCCGAGCCGACGATGAAATCCGCTCCTATTTTTTTGCCGTCGACAGGCATTATGCCGACGGTGTAGGCCCCGTTGTAGAGGAAGGGAATGCCGTATTCCCCGGCAACCTTGCCGATGCCGCCAACATCGTGCTCGTTGGCGAACTGATAGTCGAAGTGGTCGATCATTATCAGCTTGGGCAGCTTGCCCGTCTCTTTTTTGACGTCCTCGATCTTCCGGGCTACCGCCTCGCCGGTGACGATGTTGTCCTCATTCAGTGGAACCTCTCTTACGACTCCTCCCGCTACCTCGACTGCCAGGAACTCCGTGTAGTGAGCGAGAGCGGAAACGATAACACTGTCGCCCTTCTCAACCAGCGACTGAGTCACGGCCTGAAAGCCGCGGCGAGCGCCGGGAACAACGCGGGCATGGTCCATGTTGAGAAACTTGGCCAGGCTCTGGTGGAACTCCTCGATGGGTGGCCGGGTGATCTTGTCCAGCCGGAATGGTTTTCGGCAGTAGTCGCAGGTGGAGTATCCGTCGCCGTAGGAGATGATGGCTTTTCGAGCCTCGGGGGTAAGTCGGCCTGCCGCCTGGATGGGATGAATGTTGATGAATTCCTCTTCCCGTGTTCTGGCATCGAGCTTGCCGATGCGGTTGCAGGAGGGCTTTCCCAGGCCAAACTCAAGCTCAGCGATGATATTTTTGACGCGGGACAGGTCCTTTGAGAACTCCTCCTGCTCAGCAGGGCTAAAGCCGCCAGGAAGGGACTGGCGAAAGATCTCCCGGATATCCTCCAGAGCGAACAGCGCTTCGTAGGTTTTCTGAATTTGAAGACTCTTTTTATTGATGCTCACTTCTCTGCTTCCTCCATCTCTGGTGCAGTTTTATGATTGGCAAAAATGCTGCTGCGCGGGGGGCCAGTATAAATTTGCCATTATGTTCACGATTGTGATTAATGTATTAACATTGACACGCTATAAATAAGTATTCGTTCGACTTTCCGATGGCAGCAGGCGGCTCATTATCCCGATTCATTCCTCTGATGATCGGTGCTGTTTGTCCGCAGTCCAATCCTCATTGACACTGATTATGATTCAACTTGCCATTCTTAGCAGCTTTTGGCCATTGGGATGTGCTCTTGCGATGCCGCCTTTGCGCTTTAGCTCTTTATTTTTCCTGCAATACCGAAATATTTGCATTGGAATAAGGTGCTTTATGCATTCCGCTAAGGCTTGTATCACCAAAGCCAGCTCGCAGTTTCATGCGGCAGCACTGGAGTTTTCCTGCAGTTTGCTGGGTGCGTTGCTTGCGTTTCACCGATCTTTTAAAAGATTTTATCATAGGTCTGCATTTGCAGTAACGCTCTCTTAAAAATAACTCCTCCACTAAAATGGCTTCCCGGTATTGTTTTTTAATAAGTACTTAAATGCAAGTTTTATGCATCAAACCTGCAATATTTGTGAAGTGTAATTATGTTTTATAAATTCTTATTAATATTAACAATTACGAATCAAAATCTGGTTTTCCATTAAATATCTATAAAATGCCTATCAATAATATCACAATACATAGATAATTGCGCAATCTTTAATTGTAGGTAAATTCATCAAACTGCAATATGAGCAATACTATTGAATGGCATTTGAACTGCTTTGAGGGGCTCAAGGATCACGTGGAAGAACTGTTTCGTGTGGAGGCCGCTATGGCAAATAGCGAGCTTGAAGCAGCAGTCCTATATGCGATGAATCATGGCTTTGAAGAAGAGGCGGAATATCTGGTGGATCAGCTTAGAGATGAAAAGCGAAAGGAAGAACGAACATGCTATGAGCGATGGCAGAATAGCACCGAGGATCAGGAACAATTCCGTCTGGTTAGCAAAGCCGCCTCACGCGAAAATTTTCATGCGCGTGCCAGCGTTGAAACCGATAATCTCATGACAGCGCTTGCCAAAAAGAGTCGCTGTATGAAGGATGATTTAGTTGAAGCGGCTGCTCAATATGCAATCGAGAAATGGGTTAGGGCAGGTGGATTGGAGCAGTACTCCTAGTCTCAATAGATCTACTAATTCAAACATTAAAAAACGCTAACTCAAGCCTGGGATCTTTATCGCTGATTGCATAATCAGCCCCAATGAATCAAGTATATACCTTTTTTTTCAGAGTTCTTGGAAAGTATGTCAAATTATAGAACAGCGATGATCTGAGGCGATTCTCCTCCAAAAGATGAAGAATGCGGCCTGCAATGACGCGCAGATATATCCTCCTTCGACCCTTCCAATAGACTGTAGTATTTAGCCCACAAGCAAGTCATGGCAGACACTCCGAAGACTGCGGCTTTCACGCCTCAAATCCCGTGGAGTTCCTGTAAAGCTCCCTGATCTTTTCTGCCTTCTCCCCGCCCAGCCTTTTTTCCATCAGGTCGATGAAGACTGTAGCCGACTCCGGTGAGATGCACAGCAGGCATTCCGATCCGTCCAGGATACGGTCGGCCAGGTAGGAAAAATCATCTTCCGTAAGCCGCAGCAATCGGTCTTCAAAGTCCTCCTCATCTGCGGCAAAGTGGAAGGAGACGGGAGGCAGGATGGAGCGATAGTGGATGGGCACGCTGGCCTCCGGCGCCAGCTTGAGGAGAATCTGAGTATCTTTTTCGGTCAGCTTTCTCATGTTTGGTTCTTAGTCCCTGTTTTGAGATAAATGCTTGCTTGAAGGATGCTTCTTCGGAGGCTTGCAGCATGGCGGATTATGCTTTTTCCGCCTCTACTGCTTCATCTCCTTCATGTGCCTCAGCTCTGCCGCCACTCCACGGCGGGATGCGACCATCTCCCATCCCGACATCTTAGCCTTACCCAAACCAAAGGCACGCTCGCCGCGAACGATTACCTCATCTCCGGGCCGGATCTCTGAATCGGCGTCCACCACGCCAGGTGCCAGCAATGAGCCCTTGGGCATGAAGTCGCCGATGGTCACGATGTAGCGGCCCAAAGGTTCGATGCGCTTTGCTCCCTCTAGTGACAGGGCCAAAGCGCCGTTGACTGTCAGCATGGCCAGCGGCTTCTTTCGCTCGTCTTGCAGCTCGCGGCCCCTGATCTGTACCTTTCCCGCCAGCAGAGCCTCTCCTGCACCGGAGCCGAAATAAACATCGGCCAGTGCACGGTAGCGCAGGAGCCGGGCATCCGGCAGACGCGCTGCACCGTGGCAGGCCTGCGCGATTGCCTCCGAGAGCCGCACCAGAGCCGGGCCATTGGTTCCGCCGCCCGTGTAGACTGCATCGATGCCGTGCGATTTAACCGCTTCTTCCAGCTCTCCATCCAGGTGAGATACAATTTTGGCATACCTGTTCTTCTCCAGGTAAGCATCCAGGCACTTGCACAGCCACGCCCTTTCCTCCAGATCCCATCGTCCGGTGACGGGAACGTCGTAGCTGGCGGCGGGATAGACCTCTTCCAGCTCCCGCGGTACCAATGCCAGCGGCGAGGTCAGGATCAGCTCATGCAGATATCGGTGATGCGATCCCACAGCCTCAGCAAAGAGGCGGTGCGATCTGGACATCGAGTAAGGCTTTTTGGCCGAGCAGGGCAGCAGCAGCAGGACATCGCTTTGCGGTGCCTTGTAGCGCTGAATCACCCTCTCCGCGAAACGTGTGACCTCGACGCGCTGCAGCGACTCGCCGGTATTGGCGAAAAACGTGCTGCGTCTTTGCTGCGGCGTTCTCATCTCCAGGTATCGGTGTTCCTGATCCAGCACGCGCAGGGACGCGGTCAGGTCGGGCGTGACCCGCACCTGCCGCTCCACATATTCCCGAATGGTCTCAGAGCGAGTGGTCTCTCGAACAACCAGCAGCTCCTCCTCCAGCTTGAGGAGATTGTGGGCGGCCAGAAGCCTGCCGTCATCGCGCCTTTCCCCCAGCTTGCGGCAGTGCTCGCAGCGGCAGGGAAGCTCGCTTAAGTCTTTTGCATCCCAAACGCCGTCGCGGGTGTGATAGCGCCCCAGGAGGCCGTCCGCCACAACGCGCGTCGAGTCCAGCAGATCGATTCCAAGGTAAACGAGAAAAGCCAGATTGGCGGGCGTGGCCAGGGCCGGGGCATAAAGGGCCGTATCCGGAGGAATGCAGTTTCTCGCACCGACAACGGCGCTAATTAAGTCTCTCGGATTCCTGAGAACACCGGCAAAGGCCAGGACATAAACATCGGCCTCATCCGGCTTCTCGGAGCTGAAGGGCTGCAGAACAATCCCTTTCGGTCCGTCCATCTTGCAGGTCGGCAAAATGACGGACGGCTCGGAGCGAAGGAAGGCGGGTGCGTAGGGCATTATGGTCAGTCTCTTTGCATCCGGCCTGCTCTCGATCAGCGCCTGGGCGGCGCTTGCTGCATCCTCGAGAGAGGAATGGCGAAAAATGCTTCCCGCTGAGCTGAAATCATCCGCCGTCAAAAGGGACGGTGTGCCGATCTGCCTTTCCAGTAGCAGCTTTCCCAGGCGAGCGGGACCGTCCCGCCTCAGAACCTCGAAATATTTAGTCATCTTTCCCCTATGCCCTCCGGCAATCGGCAGTTCAGTTTAAAGCTGAAACTGGCGGACGGATTTGCATCTTGTAGGCGTTTGATGTTCTTTGCGGCCCTGGCCAGTGCGGCCTCGTCCGGCTCCTCCGGGACCTCGGCATTGAACGGATAAGTCTCCGCCAGTTCCGGAGGATAGGGGCCGAAGGGCGGCTTGAAATGGAGCACATGATCAAATCCGGACTCATCGGCTTCACGGTCATCCGTTATCAGGACATTTCCCTCCAGCACGATTCGATCGATGCGACGTGAATAGCGAATGCTCTCCGGTCGGGAGGCCGATTCGGGGCTGAGGTAAAACATGGTGGACTTGCTGGCCAAATCGAGCCCCTCCAGCCACTCGCCCTCGGCGCAGAGCCTCTTGTAGCCGTCGAGCATGCGCGGATGGGAGCGGCACCGGCTCTCCAAAAGTTCCCAGAGCGATCCTTCCCAGATGCACTGTTTGACCAGCTTCATCTCCTGCAGCGAAACATAGAGGTTATGCATGGCCAGGAGCTTGATCTTTTCCGGGCTTTGCATCAGCTCTTTGTGCGTGTGGCTCTGGCAAATCGGGCAGGAGCAGGGCAGATATTTCATCTCGTCCAGCTTCCCTGTTCCCTGGACCGTCAGATATCTCCCCTGTCGAGCAAAAAGAGCGTAGGCTGCCGAATCGAAGAGGTCGCAGCCCATAGCCGCCGCCAGGGCAAAGACCATGGGGTGCCCGGCACCGAAAAGATGCACGGGCGCGCCGGAGCCCAGCCCCTTCTTGGCGGATGTCACGACCGAAACCAGATCACGGAATCTGTAGGATTCCATGAGCGGGACCACGCCGCCCACGGGGTAGACGTCAAAATTCTTGTCTCTTAAAAATGCGGCTGCCTTCTTCCTGAGATCGGGATAAGTCGAGCCTTGAATGGGGCCTGCCAGGAGTGCCGGCCTCTCCTGGGCTGCAGCTTCCGCCAGCCGCTCTTGTGTCTCTTGAAGTTCCGATTCGGCTCTCTCTCTTAGAACATCGGGCGGCGTCGGGATGTCTAGCGGCACGCAGATATCGGAATGAATGGCAAACTGAAACTCCAGGATCTCCTGGGGCAGGACCTGCACCGATCCGTAAACTGAAAGCTGAAATGCACCCGAATCGGTCATAATCGGACCCTGGAAACCTATGAGGTCATGCAATCCCTTTTCCAGGGCATGCTCCTTCAGCTTGGCATCCTCGTGAATAATGTAGCTGTTAGTGATAATAATGTCCGCACCCATCTCCTTCAGCTCTTTGGGCGGGATGAGGTGGAGATGAGGATTTACTACCGGCATTAATCCCGGCGTCTCGATGGTTCCGTGGGGCGTGGAGAGCCTTCCGATCCTGCCTGCCAGGTCTTTATGCAATATCTCGAAACGGTCGGGCATGGGCAACAGTGCACCAATAAGGAATAAATAGGTTGGGACTGAACAGCAGAAGAGGATTCAAATCGAATATAATGGGATGAATTTAAATGAAGACGATGATAGTTGCACTGGCAGCATTGGTCTGCCTCATGGGCATGGCTTCCGCCCAGCTCATGTTTACCGGCGAAGGCTACGGCACTAGCCAGTTGTCATTTTACTACTCTGCAGGCTCATCATCCTTTGAGCCGAGCGTCCAGTCCTACTGGCAAGACTACATAACCGGAGCAAATGCCACTGCCAAGAACACCATGTCCAATATGGCAATCTGGATGAACATATTCCCTCTCAGCTTCAATACTCCCGTCAAGGTAACAGGTTCCAGCTTTTCCGCCAACGCCGCTGCAGCCTCCAATGCCAGCATATCTGAGTTGAACAGCCAGTCTCTGACCAGAGACGTCAGCACCCAGTTCAGCATCTATGAGACTCGCGCATACACTCCGTTGCAGAGCACTTTCTCCGCCACGCAGAGCACTGCGGTTCCAGGCAGCTCTTCCAGCGGACAGATTATGTCGCAAAACATCGAGTCGCTGTTCAATATTTAAACCGGCGATCAATCGTTGAGCTTGAAAGGCTATCTGCGCAGATCTTCAAATTCCTGAAAAAAAAGAATCTGCCTGTCTGCGGCAGATCTAGTTTCCTTTTCTTCCCTGGACCGTGTAGGGCAAGAGCCCTCCTGCCAAGAGAATGTCTCTTTGGCGTTTTGATAAGCTCATCTTCAAGAGCATCTCTCGGCCAGCAACCATTGCTTTCACCACGTCGTCGCCTTGTTGCAGTGCTCGCCTGATGTCCGGAACTATGATCTCTTCGCCGCCTGCAAGGGCGTCGTAGTTCGATTCGTCGGCAAAGCTGAAGGGAATGATGCCGAAGTTGACCAGGTTTGCGGCATGAATGCGCTCGATGGATTTGGCGAGGACGGCTTTCACACCCAGGTACATGGGGCAGAGGGCGGCATGCTCCCTTGAAGAGCCCTGGCCGTAGCTTTGGCCGGCCACGATGATATTATGCGAGCCTTTATTCCTCAGCGCCTGTGCGCGGCTGGGGAACTCCTTGTCCAGCGGCTCAAAGACGAATTCCGAGTACTTGGGGACGTTGGATCTGTACTTGAGGCGCGCGCCGGCGGGCATGATGTGGTCCGTGGTCACCAGATCTCCCACTTTGATGGTGATCACGCCGCTGATATCTTCGGGCATGGGGCCGTTGACGGGCGGCTCGCCGATGTTGGGGCCGCGGCTGATTTTTATCGCTGCTCTTTCCGACTGCTGCAAGGGCGGAATGATCATGCGATCATCGATCTGGAAGCGGTCCGGCATCTCCACCCGCGGAAAGTCGATATCCAGGGTTCTGGGGTCGGCGAGTCTGCCGGTGAGGGCGGCGGCGGCAGCGACGACGGGGCTTGTCAGGTAAACATTGGCGCTCGGCGTGCCCGACCTTCCTTTGAAATTGCGGTTGCTGGTGCGAACCGACACCGAGTCCGTGCGCGGGGACATGCTGTTGCCGATGCAAAAGCCGCAAGCCGATTCCAGAATTCGGGCTCCGAAGGATATCAGGTCGCTCAGGGCTCCGTTCGCCGCAATGGTATTCAGGACCTGGCGCGAACCGGGGGCAATTCCGAGCGATACGCCTGCTGGAAGGGTTTTGCCCTTTACCATTCTCGCCACAGTCATGAGGTCCACATAAGAGGAGTTGGTACAGGAGCCTATCATCACCTGATCGACGGGCAGGTTGAGGTCTTTGACCGCGACGATGTTGCCCGGGCTGTGAGGCGCTGCGGCCAGGGGTTCGATTCTTGAGAGATCTATCTCGATGGTGCGGTCGTATTTTGCATCATCGTCTGCGGCCAGAGGTACCCACTGATCTCCCCTGCCCTGCGCCTCCAGGAATCTGTAGGTCTGGCGGTCGCTGGGGAAGATGGATGTGGTGACGCCGGTCTCTGCGCCCATGTTGGTGATGGTGGCTCTCTCCGGCACGGTGAGATTGTCTATGCCCTCTCCGGTGTACTCGCAGACGCAGCCCACGTTCCCTTTTGTTGTCAGGTGCTTGAGGACTTCCAGGACCACGTCTTTGGCGGTCACCCAGGGCCGCAGAGAGCCGGTGAGATGAACGTTGATGACCTGAGGGGCTGTCAGGTAGTATGCGCCGCCGCCCATGGCTACGGCCACGTCAAGGCCGCCGGCGCCCATGGCGATGCTGCCTACGCCGCCTGCAGTCGGGGTGTGGCTGTCCGAGCCGAGGAGCGTCTTGCCGGGTCGCGCGAACCGCTCCAGATGGACCTGGTGGCAGATGCCGTTTCCCGGTCGCGAGAAGTAAATGCCGTACTTCTTCGCGATGGATTCCAGGTAGGCGTGGTCATCGGCATTCTCGAAACCTACCTGTATGGTATTGTGATCGACATAGCTTACTGATAGCTCGGTTGCGATCTCGGAAAGGCCCATGGACTCGAACTGGAGATATGCCATGGTTCCGGTTGCATCTTGGGTCAGAGTCTGGTCAATCTTGATACCGATCTCTTTGCCCGGTGCATAGGAGCCATCCGCGAGGTGCTCCCTCAGGATCTTTTCTGTTAATGTGTAGCCCATAAATGACCTCCAGCAGGCATGTTAATTCTTATGCGATAGGATATGATAATATTAAAACTCGACGTTGTTTTTGGGTATCCGGTTCGGAATTGTACATGACTCTTTCTTCCAGGGCAGAGTACGGTCAGCAAAAGAGTTATATACCTCCGAGTTATTGGATGGGTTCGGCCCGCCTGGAAGGGTGGGGCGAAAGGTCCTGTAGATAGTGATTATGGGATCTATAGTACGCATCGGTTGTAGAAAGCTGGGTCTTTTCTCCCGCTCCCAAGATCTGGGACGCGAGGGGGGAAAAGCTTAAATACCTCGGCTGACTACCTTAATGGGCCGATGAGGCGTCGCAACACAAAGGCTACGACCCTGATTCATGATGGGTTGAGTTCCAAGTTGCGATATATAGTCAACAAATATGGAGACGCGAGTTTTTTCGTGTCTGACATTTGGTCTATGGCGACTCAGCCAATTCCGACTGGTTTTCGGAATTAAGAAAAATACTTCCTTTAGTGTGTTAATTCTGGTTGATCCTGCCAGAGGTTACTGCTATCGAGGTTCGACTAAGCCATGCGAGTCGAATGTAGCAATACATGGCGTACTGCTCAGTAACACGTGGACAACCTACCCTTAGGACGGGGATAAACCCGGGAAACTGGGTATAATACCCGATAGATCTGGGCTGCTGGAATGCATTCAGATTTAAAACTCCGGTGCCTAAGGATGGGTCTGCGGCCTATCAGGTTGTAGTGGGTGTAGCGTACCTACTAGCCTACGACGGGTACGGGTTGTGAGAGCAAGAGCCCGGAGATGGATTCTGAGACACGAATCCAGGCCCTACGGGGTGCAGCAGGCGCGAAAACTTTACAATGCCGGCAACGGCGATAAGGGGACCTCGAGTGCCAGGTTACAAATCTGGCTGTCGCGATGCCTAAAAAGCATTGCATAGCAAGGGCCGGGCAAGACCGGTGCCAGCCGCCGCGGTAACACCGGCGGCTCGAGTGGTAACCGTTATTATTGGGTCTAAAGGGTCTGTAGCCGGCCGGGTAAGTCTCTTGGGAAATCCAGCAGCTTAACTGTTGGGCTTTCAGGAGATACTGCCTGGCTCGAGGCCGGGAGAGGTGAGAGGTACTTCAGGGGTAGGGGTGAAATCTTGTAATCCTTGAAGGACCACCAGTGGCGAAGGCGTCTCACCAGAACGGACCTGACGGCAAGGGACGAAAGCTAGGGGCACGAACCGGATTAGATACCCGGGTAGTCCTAGCCGTAAACGATACTCGCTAGGTGTCGGCCACGGTGCGACCGTGGTCGGTGCCGTAGGGAAGCCGTGAAGCGAGCCACCTGGGAAGTACGGCCGCAAGGCTGAAACTTAAAGGAATTGGCGGGGGAGCACCACAACGGGTGGAGCTTGCGGTTTAATTGGATTCAACGCCGGAAATCTTACCGGGACCGACAGCAATATGAAGGCCAGGCTGAAGACTTTGCCGGATTAGCTGAGAGGTGGTGCATGGCCGTCGTCAGTTCGTACTGTGAAGCATCCTGTTAAGTCAGGCAACGAGCGAGACCCACGCCCACAGTTGCCAGCGTACTCTCCGGAGTGACGGGTACACTGTGGGGACCGCCGCTGCTAAAGCGGAGGAAGGAATGGGCAACGGTAGGTCAGTATGCCCCGAATATCCCGGGCTACACGCGAGCTACAATGGTTGGTACAATGGGTATCTACCCCGAAAGGGGATGGAAATCTCCTAAAGCCAATCTTAGTTCGGATTGAGGGCTGCAACTCGCCCTCATGAAGCTGGAATCCGTAGTAATCGCGTTTCAACAGAACGCGGTGAATACGTCCCTGCTCCTTGCACACACCGCCCGTCAAACCACCCGAGTAGGGTCTGAATGAGAGCGCTTCCTTTGGAGGTGTTCGAATTTGGGCTTTGCAAGGGGGGTTAAGTCGTAACAAGGTAGCCGTAGGGGAATCTGCGGCTGGATCACCTCCTAACGTCAGGTCAGGCCCAATAGTGCCTGACCTCCCGCGAATCAGTCGGAAGCTGAAATGTCGACCAGGACCAAATAAAGCGAAATCATCCAGCTATAATATTCATCAAGCTGGGCATTAGGATATAGGGCTTGTAGCTCAGCTGGTAGAGCGCCGCCTTTGCAAGGCGGAGGCCCTGGGTCCGAATCCCAGCAAGTCCATTGAAAATACCATGCACACATTGAGGTAGACTCGATGTGGAAGGGCAGAGGTCACAGTCCGTCGATGACGCAAAAGGACTGTGTCCGAAGAAGCCATGCACAAGCTTTGCGACCAGACGCTCACTGAGTTTAGTGGGGCATAAGCTGCTTATGCCAGCCAGGGGATGGCTCGGCTCAAGTGCTGATGAAGGACGTGCCAAGCTGCGATAAGCCTCGGCGAGGTGCATGGAACCTTTGAACCGAGGATGTCCTAATGGGAAATCCCAAGTCTCAGACTTGATCCGTAAGGATCGGGAACGTCCCGGATTGAAACATCTTAGTAGGGACAGGAAGAGAAATCAACCGAGATTCCGTTAGTAACGGCGAGTGAAAGCGGAACAGCCTAAACCGAATCCCGCAAGGGAGATGTGGTGTTGTAAGCTGGTCCAAGTGTCAGACGGGCGAAGTCGAAGTGGCCTGGAATGGCCTGCCATAGAGTGTGAGAGCCACGTAGTCGTATTCTTTTCTGACCAGGGCCGTGTCTTGAGTACCGTGCGTCGGAAATCGCGCGGGAATTTGGGGGTCACCAACCTCCAAGGCTAAATACACCTTGAGACCGATAGTGCAGTAGTAGTGTGAACGAAAGCTGAAAAGTACCCCAAATAGGGAGGTGCAAAGAGCCTGAAATTGGCTGGCGATAGTGCGTTAGGGCGCGCAAGGATCTTCTCCTTGAAGGAAACGGCTGCAAGGCCGCAGTACGAGAGGAGTTGCCGGCGTTCTAACATGCGTTTTGAAGAACGAACCAGGGAGTGCATATTGGCGGCGAGGCTAATTCTTTTACAGAGGAAGCCGTAGCGAAAGCGACATGCGCGCATGAAAAGAGGCGCAACGTATACAAGTGCGTGAAGTCGCCCGTATGCGACCCGAAGCCGGGCGATCTAGGCGTTGGTAGGTCGAAGCGTGGCGAAAGCTGCGTGGAGGACCGTTTGAGTTGTTGATATGCAAATCGCTCTCGTGACCTGCGTCTAGGGGTGAAAGTCCAATCGAGGTCGGAAATAGCTGGTTCCTCCCGAAACATATCTCAGTATGACCTGGTCTGAGACAGTCGGCGGAGTAGAGCACTGATTGGGGAAGCCGGACCCGAAAGGGTCTGTTCTCTTGTCAAACTCCCAAACCGCCGTCGTCGTAGAAGACCAGCAGTCCGGGCTGGGGGGTAAGCTTCTAGTCCGTGAGGGAGACAACCCTGACCGTGGTTAAGGTCCCCAAGTATCGACCAAGTGTCAACACTTAAGGGTGTCCTGGGTCATAAACAACTGGAAGGTTAGCTTAGAAGCAGCTATCCTTTAAAGAGTGCGTAACAGCTCACCAGTCGAGATTCAGGGCCCCGAAAATGGACGGGGCTAAGTCGATTACCGATACCACGGAGCACCGCAAGGTGATCTAGTAGGGAGGCGCTCTGCGTGGGTAGAAGCATCTGCTTGAGCAGGTGTGGACCGCGCAGGGACGAAAATCCTGGTAGCAGTAGCAGCAAAGTCGGGTGAGAATCCCGATCGCCGTAAGGGCCAGGGTTCCTCGGCAATGTTCGTCAGCCGAGGGTCAGTCGGTCCTAAGACGTACCTTAATCGGAGTACGTCAAATGGGAAACAGGTTAATATTCCTGTACCTTTCAACATTAAAACCAACACTTCCGGATATGTCAAGCACTCTTGCCTGGGTGTTTAAGCGTGTAAGTTTGCGGAGAGCCGTAATGGCGAGAAACAGATGAAAGCGTGATGACGTAAGTTGGCAAATTCCAGGAGTCCGTGAAAAGGGAGTTGAAAGTCCGTACCGAGATCCAACACTGGTGCCCCAAGCTGAGAAGGCTAAGGCGTGTCGGCATATGCTAGCTAAGGGAATTCGGCAAATTGGCCACGTAACTTCGGGATAAGTGGTGCCTGCTTTGCAAGAAGCAGGTCGCAGTGACGAGGGGACTCTAACTGTCTAATAACAACATAGGTGATTGCGAATCCGTAAGGACTAGTACAATCACTGAATCCTGCCCAGTGCAGGTACCTGAAAACCCGGTTCAACGGGAAGAAGGGCCTGTCAACGGCGGGGGTAACTATGACCCTCTTAAGGTAGCGTAGTACCTTGCCGCTTAATTGGCGGCTTGCATGAATGGATCAATGAGAGTCCCACTGTCCCTAGCTGGTACCCGGTGAACCTTACATTCCAGTGCAGAGTCTGGAGACCCCTAATGGGAAGTGAAGACCCCGTGGAGCTTTACTGCAGCCTGCCGTTGGGTTGTGGTTCTGATTGTAGAGCATAGGTAGGAGACGTCGAAACTCGGGCGCCAGTTCGAGTGGAGTCGCCCTTGGAATACTACCCTTTCGGAGCTACCGCCCTAACTCAGAGATGAGGACCTCGGTAGGTGGGCAGTTTGGGTGGGGCGCCACGCCCTTGAAAAGATATCAAGGGCGCCCTAAGGTTGACTCAGTTGGGTCGGAAACCCAACGAAGAGTGTAAAGGCATAAGTCAGCCTGATGTTACCTCGCATAGCAAGAGGTGATAAGACGAAAGTCGGGCTTAGCGAACCTCTCAGCTCTCTTGGTGAGAGCGTTAGATGACAGAAAAGCTACCCCGGGGATAACAGAGTCGTCACCGGCAAGAGCACATATCGACCCGGTGGCTTGCTACCTCGATGTCGGTTCTTTCCATCCTGGCCGTGCAGCAGCGGCCAAGGGTGAGGTTGTTCGCCTATTAAAGGAGATCGTGAGCTGGGTTTAGACCGTCGTGAGACAGGTCGGTTACTATCTGTTAGGGGTGTATTGCGGTCTGAAGGGAGGTTGGCTTTAGTACGAGAGGAACAAGCCAACGACGCCTCTGGTCTATCGGCTGTCTGGCAAGGCATGCCGAGCAGCTACGCGTTCGCAGATAAGGGCTGAAAGCATCTAAGCCCGAAACTGCTCCTGAAAAGAGACCGCTTAGGGTACTCGTAAAAGACGAGTTTGATAGAGCTGGTGTGTACGCACCAAGGCAACGAGGTGTTCAGCTCGCAGCTACTAATAACCCTGCAGCGCTCCGCTAAACTCGGGCGAAATCTGGTTGCAAAGCTTGCGTCTAAATAAAACCATGCTGTCCTGCTCAATAATTGCAGGATCGGTATATCCGGCTCGAACCCGGAACATGGATTCGAGCATGGCGGCCATAGCGACAGGGAAACTCCTGAACCCTTTCCGAACTCAGAAGATAAGCCTGTCCGCGTTTGACACTGTACTCAGGTGCGCGAGCCCTCGGGAACTGTCGAACGCTGCCGTGCTCACCTAACTTTCTTTTCTGTTTCTGCAAAGCTTGAATTAAACGCTTGAAAAATTTCTGCGCTTCTATTCAACTTAGCCTTGCTGAACATTGTTTTCATTTACAAACCTAGCGATGCTGCATGGTCGATCGGGCTACTGTGCGCCCGAAAGGGCCGCCAGACCAGAACGCTGCCGTGTGCTCACCTGGAGGCGCATCCGCTGGCAGGGGCAAGCGAGGGCTTGCCGTGACCTCTGGTTCTATTCCTCTAGGGCCGCAATGAATTTCTTTCTCTCCAGCCTCGATTGCTTCATGATAGAGATCAACGTCCCCTCAGCCAGCTCAGTGTGATTCGGTACTGTCTCGACAAATTCTCTCCTCGTTCCAGAGGTGAATATGGCTTCCTGTCTGACGATAGGTCCTGAATCCGAGCTTCTCCAGTGCCTTGATGACCTTCTTAGCCGAGAATGCCGGAAGCTTGGGCAAGTGCTTCAACCTCAGTATCCAGAAAAGAGAGCTTTCGTCCTTTAGGGCCAGCTCCAAAAGAACCTGATAGTGCTCTTCCAGTCCTTTCTTCAAGTTTAAGATGGCATCCTTTTCTGTCAATCCTTGATCGGCCACATTTGTAATCAGGTCAATTGCAACGAAATATTTCACCTATTTATGAGTCTGAATTAGAGTTTTCATACTTCTATCTATTTGCACATATTATTTAATAAAGCTGATCCCTTGATCGTTTTCCAGAGATAGTCGCCGCTTGGTCATAAGCTCTGCCGCCTTCCATCATCCGCAGCCGGGCTGAATGCTTGGGTCTTTGGGGCTTTCCATTCGCAAGATAACTGCAAAAAATTCATAAAAAAAATGTTAGCGATTGACCAGCAACGGCTTTCCATCAATCACAATCTCTTTTGCTCGGGAGAGCGCATCCGCATTTGAATTTGCCTCTCCTATCGCGTTTCCCTGCCCACCCGAAGCGCATTCCACGAGCCTCTTCGTATAAGGATGCGTCGGATGGCTGAGCACCTCATGGGTGGGGCCCGATTCCACAATCCGGCCCTTGAGCATCACTGCCATGCGGTCGCTGACTTTCCTGGCCAAAGCTATGTCATGGGTGACAAAGAGAATGGCAAGACCCATATTCTCCTGCAAATTCATTAGGAGCTTCAGGATCTTGGCCTGAACGCTGGGGTCCAAAGCGGATGTGGGCTCATCAGCGATCAGGAGCTTCGGCCCCAGGACGAGGGCCCTGGCGATTGCTGCCCGCTGCACCTCACCGCCGCTGAGCTGATGAGGATATCTGGCTAAGAAATCATCGTCATGAGGCAGTTGTGCGCGCTTTATGGCATCTATCGCTCTTTCCCGCTGCTCTTCCTTATTGCCGATTCTTTGCACCTGCAAGGGCTCGGTGACGGCATCGAGAATATTCATGCGATGGCTGACGGATTCTTTTGGATTCTGGAAGATCATCTGCACCATGCGATAGAATTGCGCATCCCTCTTGCCGATCTTCTTGCCGTCCAGATGGATCTCTCCGGCGTCCTGGTCGTAGAGGCCCATGATTATCTTGGAGAGCGTGGTCTTGCCCGAACCGCTCTCCCCAACCAATGCCATCGTTTCACCCTCATAAAGAGTCAGATCGATATCCTGCAAGGCCGAATAGGATGCGAAGCTTTTAGAGATCCTCCGTGTCTGCAGCAGAGGCACAATGCCGCCCCGATGGCAGGCGATGATCCTTCCGTCCTGCTGCACCAGCTCCGGCACAAGCCGTTCGCAGATCTCGATGTGCTGCGTGCAGCGCCGATGGAACGGACAGCCCGGCAGGCCGTGAGCCATCTGGCCGGGGATGCCCTGCAGGTCTTTGGTCGTGCTCATGCCGGGAAAAGAGCGAATAAGGCCGCGGGTGTAGGGATGGCGGGGATTTCTCACCATTTCTTGCGTCCTGCCAAGCTCTACGATCTTGCCCGCGTAAAGTACTGCCATCAATTCCGTGAGCTGAGAAGCCAAAGAGATGTCATGAGTGATGACGAGAGAGATCCGGCCCGACATGGCCGAGGCAAAGAGCCTCATGATGTCCGCTTTAGTAAGAGCATCTAAGGATGCCGTGGGCTCATCGAGAATCAGCAGGTCGGGATCGTTAGCCAGGGCCATGGCAATGAGCACTCTTTGTCGCTCTCCGCCGCTGAGCTGGTGCGGATAGTTCCCGCCCTTTTCCGGACCAAGACCGACGGAAGAGAGCAGCCTCGACACTCGCTCATCCAGGAGTCTTGTCTCCGGTCTGCTGTGATTGAGAATAGCTTCCGCAATCTGGTCCTTGGCTCTGTAAACAGGGTCCAGGGCATCCTCCACATTCTGGAAGACCATTGCCATATCCCGCCCCCGCATCTTGCGATACTCGTCCGCAGAGATCTTGAGCAGATCCTTCTCACGGAATTGAATCTCTCCTGATGCCGTCCCTCCATGAAGCCCCATGAGGGTCAGAGCAAGAGTGGTCTTTCCCGCCCCGGACTCTCCTACCAGGGATATGGAGTCGCCGGGCACTAGATCGAGATTTATTCCACGCAGTATCTCCGTCTTACCGAAGGAGACCCGAAGATTCCTGATTCTCAGCATTTCTCCACAGCTCCCTCAACGGATCTAGGTGCAAGTCGCGGGTCCATGGCCGCTTCCAGGGAAAATCCGATGAAGCAAAGGCCCATCAATGTCAGGGAAAGAGCAAGGCCGGTGGGAAGCAGCCACCATTTCCAGACGTCCAGGTAGGTAAAATCAAGAGCCTGCTGTATCATCTTCCCCCAGCTTATGATCGTAGGATCTGATACACCCAAAAATCCCATGCCCGCCTCCAGAAAGACCGCCCTCCTGGCGTCCTGAATCATCATCGCAATGAGCAGAGGCCCCATCTCCGGAGCGATATGGCTCTTGAGGATGTGCCCCCAGCTTGCGCCGAATGTTCGGGACGCATAAACGTGTCCCCTCTCCTTCAGGCTCAAGACCCGAGAGCGAACGACCCTTGCGCCTGTCGGCCAGGAGAGTATGGAAATGAGCAAAATCATGATCAAAAGATTGGGCCGAAGGTAAGCAGCCACCAGGATCATGACGATGATGGGCGGAATAGAATGCATGGCATCCACGACTCGCATGCAGATGCTCTCGTACATGCCTCCGACGAGCGCAGACGAAGCTCCCACCAGGACGCTCAAAGTGGTGGAGAGGATGGCAACGCTGGCGGCTACGAGCAATGTCGTCCGCGCTCCGAAAAGCAGCCTGCTCCAGATGTCCTGGCCCATCGAATCGGTTCCCAGAAGATGACTGTAAGAAGGCGGGCTGAAGATCAGGCCGGTGTAGTAGTCAGGTGGGAAGAACGTGAGAACGGGCGCAAGGATGGCCATGAGCACGATGGAAGAGAGTATGGCAAAACCCGTCAGTGCCAGTCGATCGGAAGCGACCGCCCGCAATGGATTAATGTGCATATCTCACCCTCGGATCCAGCTTCCTGTAAAGCAGGTCCACTGCCAGATTGACTGTGAGAACGATAACGGTCAACAGGAGCAAAATTCCCTGGAGCAAGGGATAGTCGCGGGAATAAAGCGCCGTATTCAGCAGCAAACCGATTCCGGGATAGGAGAAGACGATCTCGATGAAGAGCGTCTGGATGAGAAGGTGAGGGATGCGCATGCCGGTCTCCGTGATGAGGGGAAGCAGGGAATTCCTGCCGGTATGAGTATATTTAACTGCGAATTGCGAGCAACCAATGGATCTGGCCGTGAGGATGAATGCATCTCCCAATATGGAAACAACCGTATTCCTGGTAATGAGAAATGAGTCTCCCACCAGCACCAGTACGAGAGCTAAAATCGGCAGGACCAGATGATGCAGAAAGTCCAGAAAATAATCAACTCCTTCCAGCCCGGCATAGGGTGTCACCGCCCCGGAGAGCGGAGCCCAACCCAGGCTCACCCCGAAGATCAGGAGCAGCAGTATGCCCATGAAGAACATGGGAAAGCCGCCCAGAAACATGAGCGAAGCCGTCAGGCCGCTGTCCAGCAACCTGCCCCGTCGGCTTCCGGCTTCAATTCCCATGACGGCTCCCATTACCGTCGCTAAAGCCAGCGCCAGCACGGCTAGGAGAAGCGTCCAGGGCAGGGCACCCAGTATGACCGTGGAGACCTGATCTTTGTAGTAATAGGAAAAGCCGAGATCCCCATGCAAAAGGCCGATGAGATAGGCAGAGAGCTGTTCCGACCAGGATTTGTCCAGAGCAAACTGCCGGATCAAATAAGCCTCCATCTCCGGTGTCATGGCCACCAGTGCCTCATCGCCGTAAATAGCGTGAAGCGGATCGCCGGGCATCAGGCGGGGCAAAACGAAGTTCAGGGAGAAGATGGCAGCCAGGGCTATTAAATAGTTGATAATGCTTCCTCTGCCAAGTCGCTCATTCTTCATTTTCCGTTCTCAGGAATTCTTTTGAGTCTCTTCTGTTTCGTTCAAGCGTTCCCTGCTCCGCCTGCCAGGCAATTCGAGCCTCGGGGATGCAATCCATCTCAGCCGAGTACGGTTTGATATCAAGCAGGATAGAGCCGTCCAGAGCGTCCATGCCCCGCACGGTCAGGCGATTGCCTTTCACCTCAAGCAATTCGACGATGTCCAGGGCGATCAGATTCGGTCGGCTGGGCGAGCGAGTGGCGAAGACACCGTGCTCCTTGCGATCATGAGGGGGCGTGGCCAAAAGCCGGCTTCGGTCGCCCAAATGCAGCCAAAAAAGGACGAAGAGGTGCGAGCATTGCTCAATATCTTTGAGGCCGGGGGCGTATTCAGAATAGACCTCGATCTCACAGATCTCCTGAGACAGCCTTCCCTGACGGGGGATGTCCTCCCGGCGCTTGTAAGGGGAATGAATTACGCCGATGGGCACAAGAGCCATTGAACACTTTTCTTCAGACAGATAAATCACCCTTTATATCATTATGTTTCAATCATTTTTCAATCAGCTTCAATTACTGCATCTTCAATTACTGCATCTTCAATTACTGCATCTTCAATTACTGCATCTTCAATTACTGCATCTTCAATTACTGCATCTTCAATTACTGCATCTTCAATTACTGCATCTTCAATTATTAGTTGCTTTTATCCGCACTTATTTCATATTCAGGCTTTCTTCTGCATTATTCTAAACATTATTCTTGAAGTTAAGCTGCAAATCGTTTCAATCCGAATAAAAGGGCAACTGCAGCGATCCGCTGCAGCTAATTCGGATTTTAGACAAAGATCATCTTGTTCATGGCAATGGGCACTCCGCTTCCGATGCCGCCGTAGGTGTAGTAGAAACTGACCTTGTCGTTCGACGCCCAGAATGAGTCAGTGTAGTATATCGGCAGGGCGGGCAGGTCGGTGGCAATGGCTTCCTGGGCCTGGTCCACCAGCGCTTTTCTCTTCTCCGGGTCCATCTCCGTGTCGATCCTGTCGAACAGCTCATTGAGCTTGGCATCATCTTTGTAGCCAGCGCTGTTGAATCCGGTTCCAACGACCGTCTTCTTGAGGATGGCCGGATCGCCGCCAAGGCCGCCGTGGCCGCTCAGCGCCAGATCGAACTGCCAGCCGTTGACCAGGCTGTCCAGGGTCTTGGAGTCAACGCTGCGCAGCGTGACCTTGATGCCGGCCTTGTCAAGCTGCTTTCGGATCAGTTCGCCTATGGCTTCATTAGTGGATGTGACCAGCATCTCGATGGTGTCAGGCTTGCTGATCTTGGTGTAGTACTGGCTTCCATCCTTCTTCTTGTATCCCAGCTCCTCCAGGAGCTTTCCGGCTTTGGCTGGATCGTAAGCATACTGCTCCTGAGCTGGATCATACCAGGAATTGTCTGATGCATACAGTCCTGCGCTTCCGGCGAGACCGTAGCCGCGAAGGCCGGTGTCCACTACCTCCTGGCGATCTATGGCATAGTAGAGAGCTTGGCGGAATTTTTCGTCGGAGAATGGAGCCTTTCGATAGTTGACCATGATCTTTCCGATCCAGTCATGAGTTCCTTCGACCACGGTATAGCCCGCATTCTTCAGGTCCTCAACCGTCTCACCCGGAACGCCTACCGCATCTAAATCTCCTTTCTTCAGGGCGGCAGCAGACATCTCGGTGCTGACCTTGACGAATTTGATCTGCTTTACCTTTGGAGCGCCCTGATAGTAGTTCTCGTTGGCCTCGTAAAGATATGTCCCCTGCGCTTTGTTATAATCTGCGAGCTTGAAGGGGCCGGTGCCCACAAGCGCCTTGGGGTCCTTGAAGCTGGTAGGATCGCTCACGCTATCGTAGATGTGCTCGGGCAGAATGGGCAATGTGCCTGCAACCTGATCCAGGAAAGGCACATAATCGTTCTTGAGGGAGACCTTGACCGTGCTCTCGTCCAATGCCTCGGCTTTGGTCACAATGCTTGAGTCCACCCAGGAATAGGGATTTTTCCGGATATACTCGAAGGTGAATGCAACATCCTTGGCTGTGAACGGCTTTCCGTCGTTCCAGGTCACACCATTGCGCAGATGGAAGACATAGGCTTTCTCATCCGGCAGATACTCCCACTTCTCGGCCAGGGCGGGAACGAAGCCGTTCTGGTCCTTCCAGACTAAAGTGTCGAAGATGAGGCTCATCCTGACGTAACCGGGGCCGCGCGAGTAGTGGCCGTAGGGCGAGGGATAGCCCCAGTCCCCGGTGGAGTCGCCGATGGTCAGGAAATCAATACTCTTGCTTTCCGTGCTGCCCTTGTTGTCGGCATTCTTGTCATCCGCAGCCAGTACGCTGCAAGAGCAGATCATGAGAAGAATGAGTCCGGCGGCGGCAATGGCGAGAGGATGGAAGCGCTTCATTCGATGCGCCTCCAGCTATGCGTGATTTTGGTAGACTGCATCTTAAATTCACCTATTGGCAGATAATTATGCAGCCTATATTAAGAACTTTTCCAGCTAAAATCTAATTAAATAGCAATAGCAATTGTGAAATCATAACAAGTGTCAATTTTAGATGGGATAGAAGGTTAGAAAAATAGATGGGAAAAAGGCCGGCTTGAGGTATCAGCCTGCTATGAGTGAATTCCTGCAAGCGGCCCTCTTAGGCTCAGCTTCTTCTTGATTTCTCCCACCAGATCTTCACTCGCAGGGACGATCCGGGATTCATTAGCGTTCCATTCTCGGGTATCAGGGTTTTGCTCAGGTATTCCCGCAGGATCGCCTTCTGCTCATTGGTCACTGCCTGAGCCTGGGGCGACAGCGCCGATACCGCTTCGTCCAGAGAAGAATACGACTGGCTGTGCTCAAGCCGGAAAGTCCTGACGTGCGGGTAGATTCCCATCTGGTAGAGCACATTGTAGAGCACGTCGCACTTCGGCCCGGGGCGGTACTCCCGTCCGTGCAGCTTCGGCCATATCTCCGACCACTGCCGGTCCCAGGAGGTATCTCCGGCGAAGTGATAGAGGTAGACGTACTTTGATGAAGCCTCCATCATCTTCTCGATGGCCAAGCGAATGTCAGTCATGCCCAGCGAGAACGATGCGATCACCACATCGTAAGGGGGCTGAAGGTCCTCTTTGACAACCACATCCTCCCAGCGTTTCCGCACTATTGCGATATTCTTGACGCCAAACTCCGCCGCCTTCTCCTGCATAACGCTGACCATGCCCTCAGCAGGCTCGACGGCAGTGACGTGCGCCACTCTTTCGGCAAAGGGAATGGCCAGGGTTCCGGGACCTGCACCGATGTCGAGAACGCGAGATTGCGGGGTAGTGTCAGTCTCCCAAACGGTTTTATCAATCCTGCCGCGCTCCTCCCGACACATATTCCAGAACCGCAGTGCACTCTCCCGGCTCTCCCAGATGCGGGCACAGTCTCTACCGGGGCTGGAGTCTTTATTTCGCTGCATCTGCGCTTTCCAGACCTCATTCCAATCGATATCTTTCAATGGGTCAATCATAAAAACAATCCCTCTTTTACATCATATATGTCATCTAATCTTGCAGTCCTGATTATTGCATTTCGTAATAATAGCGAAGCTCATGATTCGCGATTATGGTGCATTCAAAATCTAGCATCGAGGAATAAATAACAATAAATATCATCATCAAACCACTTTATAGCAAAGTGCATGCCATGTATAATTAGGTATCGATTTAAGAATACATCATGCCATTGATTCAATTTGGTCTTACATACAAAATAGAGACGACAAGAAGGACTGAACCATAGCGGTTGCCAAAAAAATAGGTTAAAGACTTTTCAAGATACGGACTAATTTGCAGTTTCTCTATCATGAATGCTTCTGTGGATGATTCTCACAGCACACCGACCACCTTTAGCGGATGCATACCGGCATTTTGCATCTGGGACAACATGGATTGATCTACCTTGAGTTCTTTTATGGTGGATACAAAGAGATCAGGCTGGTCCATGTAGGGCAGGAGTCTGACGCAGCTCAGTGGTTTGGATGCCCAAGATGGGCCCTTCCAATTGGCGGTCCCGGTCAGGTCGCCGGATTGTGTGGAATTATACCTAAGCACAAGAGCATCTCCTTCTTTGGCGGTATCATTCCAGCGAATGTATATTCCCGCAATGTTTGGCACGGCCTTCTTTTCCGCATCTGTCAGAGCCATTACGAACATGCCGCTCTTGCCGGGTGTGGCGTCCCAGCGCATCTGCAGGAGGTCTTCCTTGCACCAGTTAGGACATGATATGACCTTGTAACTCTCACTGCTATCGGTTATCGGCAGCTTTTCCTCGACATATTTGGCCAGGAAGTAGCCGCTGGTGACGCCTGGACAGAGGTGATCATGGAAGCAGGTAGCTTGCAGGAAGTCGAATGGTGCATCGTGTGCCCATACATTGGAGAAAGGCACCACAGTTCCTTCATTGCCGCCAAATGCCTTGTTGTTGTAGGTAGCATTGCCTTCATCGGTGTGATTCAGCATATAATCCAGATCTGCATTCGCTTTAGTGATCTTGCTGAATACCTGATTGTCCGAAAGCGCCTTGAACTCATCCAGGCTCTTGTTCAGGATCTTGCCGTTCACCTGAAGATAAACAGCTTCGCCGGTCTTTTTATCGAAGAAGTAGAACCAGAGAGGCTTCCAGTAAGCGCGCAAGATCTGGAAGAGGTTGCCATCGCCAAGGCTCAGTCCCGTCTCGGCTGTTATTCCGTTAAGGGCTGCTTGCGTGGTCTGTCCGTTGACAATGACGTGTCCGGCATCTGTCAAGGCCAGGATATTCGCATCTCCCTTCTCGAACTTGAGCTGCTCCATGGCCGTTTTTGCCGCCTTGGAGCCCAATTCCTCGAATACCGCTTTATCTGCCAGAGCTATTCCTGGGACAAAGACGAGAAATAATACGATTGCTGCTGATATTCTTAACTTATTCATCAGATGTCCTCCTATTAGTTATGGAATTGTCATACCTTATTTATGAATATTTCTATAACTAAAATACCAAAAATCAAATTATTAAACTAATTAGTAATACTAAAATGCCCACTCAAGATAAATCAAGATCTTGGATCATTTTTATGAGATGGCATTTCAGCAATTCAATGCATATATCCAGAACCCGATGATATTGATAGAGGATATCGTATGTTAATACTCATACGTTAGTTATTTATTTCTCTGAAATGATGTGACTTGTCTTAAATAATATCAAAAAATCTGAGAATAATTATGAATAAAATGGTCCGCAAGCTGCAAAGGCGAGACTGTTTGTTCAGGATCTAATCCAGCATAAAATCACTATTGGATGTGAAATCATAGTAGAATATTCCATCGAGACGCAAGATCTCACCAAGAAATTCTTTAAACAAAAAGGGATAACGGATCTCTTTTTGCACCCACTCCAGCGCGAGGCGTTCACCTCTCTTGATTCGGTCAGCATTCGGGTTAAGGAGGGAGAGGTTTTCGGCATCATCGGCCCCAACGGCGCGGGAAAGACGACGCTGATCAAGATCCTCTGCACTTTGATCTTTCCGACATCCGGGAAGGCGTATGTGAACGGCTACAACGTAATGGACGAGAGCGCCCAGGTGCGAAGATCTTTGGGCTTCGTCACCACCGACGAGCGGAGCTTTTACTGGCGGCTCACCGCGCGGCAAAATCTGCTGTTCTTTGCCAGCCTGCACAACCTGCACGGCCAAAAGGCGCAGGAGAGAGTTGGCGAGCTGTTGGAGACCGTGCGCCTCTCCGGCAGAGCAGACGAGCTGTTCATGGGCTACTCCGCCGGGATGAAGCAGAAGCTGGCCATCGCCCGCGGCCTGCTCAACGACCCGCGAGTCCTGTTCATGGATGAGCCGACGAGAAGCCTCGACCCCGGTGCCGCCCAGAACCTGCGGGACTTCATCAAGGAATATATCGTCAATGAGCAGGGGAAGACGGTATTTTTGTGCACGCATAACCTGGATGAGGCAGAGCAGCTCTGCCATCGTGTCGCCATCTTTGACGAGGGCAAGATCAAGGTAGCAGCGAGCCCACAGGAATTGAAAGCAAAAATTACAGACGTGACGGGTGCGACCTTGCGGGATGCATTCCTCGCCTTCACCGGCAAGAGATTCGTCGAAGATCACCACGCTGAGAGGCCGCGCCGGGAACCGAAGTTCAGGCACGGGGTGGGACTGGGCATGAGGAGGCGAGGGCTGTGAGTCCCGCTCTTGGCAGATTGGACCTTTCCGTGCTCAGAAAGGCCCATTCCTTCATCCTGAGAAGCTACACGCTGCAGATGAGCTACAAGCTGGAGTTCTTCCTGCGCCTTTTCTTCGCCTTCTTCAACATCCTCACCTACTACTTCGTGGCCAAGCTCATCGGCACGGCGGGAGCGCCTTACCTTAAGCCGTACGGCGGCGACTATTTCTCCTTCGTCCTCATCGGCATCGCCTTCTCTACCTATCTTATGGTCTCCCTGCGCGGCTTCTCCGAGACCGTTAGGGACGAGCAGATGATGGGAACCCTGGAAGCGATGCTGGTAACTCCCACGGACACAACGGCGGTCATAACTCTTTCCGCGCTCTGGAGCTTCATCGTCGCCTCCGTCCGGGTGTTCCTCTATCTGATAATCGGCCTGTTCCTGGGAGTCAACATGAGCAATGCCAATTTGCCCGGCGCTCTCATCATCCTCATCCTGACCATACTCTGCTTCAGCAGCATCGGCATACTCTCGGCGAGCTTCATCATGATCTTCAAGAGAGGAGACCCCATCAACATGCTCTTCATGAGCACCTCGGAACTCTTCGGAGGCGTGCTGTTTCCAATAGAGGTCTTCCCGCCCGCCCTCCAGACGGTCTCGCATCTCCTGCCCATGACCTATGCTCTGAATGGAATGAGGCACGCACTCTTGCAGGGGTATTCTCTGCAAAGCCTATCCTCGGACATATTCATGCTGATCGTTTTTGCGGTAATTCTTCTGCCGTCGAGCCTCTTCATATTCAGGTTTGCAGTGAACAGGGTGAAGGAGGAAGGAACGTTAGTTCAATACTGAATTCATATCAATTTTTTAGCCTTGAATCCGCCAAAACCCTATTCTTTTCGATTATCTCACAACTAATTTTAAAAAGTCTGAAAATATCACATTAACATCTGTGAATTAATGAGATAATCTTAAATATTATAACATAATTAGCAACAAACGTGAATCAATTGGACACAAATATACAAAGACGATAACGCAGCCGTCGGCTGCCAAGACAGCGATAAAGGAGATTCAGGTGAGAATTTGATGAAGAAACGCAGTTCGATTTGCGGATCGTTGCTGATGATACTGATATTTTCATTGCTCTTTTCCAGCTTCATTGCAGCAGCATCCTATCCCAAGACGTTTACTGATACGCAAGGAAGAGAAATCACTTTAGACAAACCAGTAGAGAGGATTATCACCAGATCGCCGGACGAGGCCAGGATTATCGTGGCTCTGGGGGCCGGCGATAAATTGGTGGCTTCAGAGCAGGCTACAAAGACCTGCCTTTGCCCCACCAGTACCTCTAAGAAAAATGTCACCACAGGATGCGTCGAATGCTATGAGAATATCATCGGCGGCAGAATGCCTGACCTTCCCGAGACCAGCACCAGATACGATATTTATTACGAGAAGATCGCTGCCCTGAAGCCGGATATAATCTTTTGCGGGAACCTGAAGGATGCAGAGGCCTTCGAGGACAAGATCGGCTGTCCGGTAGTGGTTCTTGGCGGGCAGGGCTGGGACTTTAGCGATGACGGATTCTTCAAGAGCATAAAGGTAGCAGGTCAGGCTCTGGATAGCGAAGAGCAGGCAGACAAGCTCGTTATGTTCGTCAAAGGCAAGATCGACATGATAAAATCGGTAACGGACAAGATGAGTTCAGATGAGAAGCCTAAAGTCTACTTTGCTTCCCGAGGTGCAACCAATGCATTTTACGATCCCAAGGAAGGCAGGGACTTCACCCGCACCGAGCCCTCATACGATCCGCTGACCATAGCCGGCGGCAATAATGTTGCATCCGAGATCAACGGCTCGACCGTCAACGTGGGATTGGAGCAGATCATCGCCTGGAACCCTGACTTCATCCTGATCTCGAACAGTGACGCCGGGAATAACACGGCCCTGGATTTCATCAAGAACAGCCCGGAGTTGGCATCGGTCAGCGCCATCAAGAAGGGCAATGTCGATTACTGTTTCTACCCTCACTGCCGCGGCACTCCGCCAGACAGGAACCTGCTCAATATGATCTACATGGCCAAGCTGCTTCATCCTGACAAGTTCAAGGATCTGGACCTGGAGAAAGAGGGCAACGAGATATTCAAGGCATTCCTGGGAGAGGACGATGTCTTCACCGAGTATGCCGATTACCTGGTCTGGCCGAGAGATTACCTAAACAGCTTGAAGTAGGGACTCGACGATGCCTGGAATTATCAACTGGAATGAGCTGTGGAAGGCCACGCACGTGAGAGGGTTCCGCCATCATGGTGAAGACCTTACCGCCCACTGGGATCGCAAGGCTGAAGCCTTCAACAAAAGGGTCATGAAGCATAAGGAGAGAGCATTGGAACAGGTGGCGGCCCTTGGCCTTGCGCCGAATGAGACGGTTCTGGATATGGGATCCGGTCCCGGCAGGCTGGCCATCCCCATGGCCAGGATCGCCAAAAGCGTTACCGCTCTTGACCAGTCGGAAGGGATGCTCACCTGCCTCAAGGAAAACATGCAGGCGGAGGGCATTGGCAACATCAACTGCATCCGCAAGAGCTGGCAGGATATAACACCTGATGAGATCCCGGTTCATGACGTGGTTCTCTCCTCTAACTCTTTGGGCGTCTATGACCTCAAAGATGCACTGACCAAGATGGACTCTTTGGCAAGAAGGGCCGTCTTTATCTTCACATTCACGGATGGAAATAGAGACGACGGTTTCTCCCAATTCCTGAAGGGTGAAAAGCATAGCCGAGATTCCGTTCAGCCTGCTGGCTACCTCATGATCTACAACCTGCTGGCAGAGATGGGCATTTGTGCCGATGTCAAGATTTATGACTGGGAGTCCAAAGAGCACTATTCGAGCCTCGACGAGGCTGTGGCAAGCTGGAAGGAGATGCGGGATGTGCCCCCGGAAAAAGAGCCCAAGCTTCGGGAGTTCCTCTCTGCCAGGCTCACAAAAGACGAGCAGGGGCTTTGCATGCACCGCCGCTCCAAGCATGCCATGATCTCCTGGCAGAAGAGACTGCATACTACTGCATGAGGGGGAATCGACTTGGTTTCCATACCCATTCTCATCGGTTCCATTTTTTTATTGGGGCTCGCGGCAATTTCATTCAAAGTTGTGAGGCAGTACGACCGGGCCGTGGTCTTCCGTCTCGGCAAGCTGAAATGCGAACGGGGACCCGGCATCTTCGCACTCATTCCTCTGGTGGACAAAATGGTCCGCGTGGATATGAGAGTTAGGGAGCTGGATGTTCCCAAGCAGACGATCATCAGCAAAGATAACGTCACGCTGGAGGTGGATGCCGTCATCTACTACAAAGTAACATCCGCCATCAAAGCCATCGTCGAGGTGGAAGACTATGAGGCGGCTACGCTCCTGCTGGCCCAGACCACACTAAGAGATATCCTGGGCCAAAACGAGCTGGACACCATCCTCTCAGATCGTGATGACCTCAACCGGAGGATCAAGGAGATCCTGGATTCCACCACGGAGCCCTGGGGAATGCGCGTAGTAATGGTGACCATGAGAGACGTCTCGCTGCCCGAGAATATGCTGCGGGCTATCGCCAGGCAGGCGGAAGCGGAACGCGAGAAGAGAGCGCGCATAATCCTGGCGGAAGGAGAGTTCCAGGCATCCAAGATGATGAACGAAGCTGCCGATATGTACGAGAACAAACCCAGCGCCCTGAAGCTTCGAGAATTCCAGACACTCACCGAGATTGCCAAGGAGAAGAACCTCATCGTCGTTTCCACAGGATCGTGTGAAGGCAGGACTTCAGACATTGCCCTTATGATGGGGCTGTCCAAGGCGGCTGCGGATAAATGATTGGCTTCAAGACGGTATTTTTCAGAGGAAAAAACGGTAACGGCCAGTCCAAAGCAAGAAGGGCGGGCAAGAAGAGCGGCATGGAGCTGGCCCACGATAAATTCAAGTTCGTCAGGCTCTTTTTCGTGTTGGCCATATTCGCCGTGCTGATTTTGCTGACCGGCATCATCATCACCCTGGGGCCGCTGAATATCTCCGTCCCCGATGCCTATTCTGCGCTGCTGGCCCTGTTTTGGCCCGAATACTTTCAGGTGGAGACACTAACCTCACGCGTGGTCTGGAACATCCGCTTTCCCCGCATCGTGGGCGGCATGATGGCGGGCTTTGGTCTCGGAATATGCGGATGCGTGATGCAGGCCGTGCTCAAGAATCCGCTGGCCAGCCCCTTCACCCTCGGCATCACCGCCGGAGCGCAATTCGGCATCTCCATTGCCGCAGTGGCAGGATTCACGCTTCTGGGAGGGCCGTATTTCATTGTGGGAAATGCTTTCGTCTTCGCCCTGCTCTGCTCGCTCTTCATCATAGCTCTGGCCGCTATCAAGGGAGCGACATCGGAAAATCTGGTTCTGGCGGGAATTGCGGTCAACTATTTTTTTACGGCCATAAGCCAGCTCCTGAAATATTTCGCATCAGACGAGCAGCTTCGCCTCATGACCAACTGGGGGATGGGCGACCTTGCCGCTTTCTCCTGGGCAAACTCGCGCCTCCTGCTGGTCATCTTCCTCATATGCTTCCCGCTGCTGATGTCCAAATCCTGGGATCTCAATATCATGACCGCCGGAGATGAAGCGGCCAAGAGCATCGGAGTTGATGCCGAGAAGACTCGCATATTCATCATGGTGATTACGAGCCTGCTGGTGGCGACCATCGTCTGCTTCATGGGAACCATCGCCTTCGTGGGACTGGTGGCACCTCACATGGCCCGCATGGTCATCGGTGGAGACCATCGATTCCTTATTCCGGCATCAGGCGTCTTGGGGGCCCTGGTCCTCATCTCTGCGGATGCCGTGGGAATGAACCTGATTGCGCCGACCATCATACCCACCGGGATCATGACCTCCATCGTCGGCGTTCCGTTCTTCATGTATCTCATGATGAAAGGCAAGAGGAAGGAGTTCTGGACATGATGATAAAGCTGCAAGCCAAGGACATAACCTTCAGCTACAACAGCCATCCCATCCTGGATAATGTGAATTTCGAGATCGCACCGGCGCGTCTGGTCACCATCGTCGGGCCGAACGGCTCAGGCAAGTCGACGCTCATCAAGTGCATCGACCGGATAGTTTCGCCGCAAAAGGGCAGCATCCTCATCGATCGAAAGGATGTGACTCGGATGAGTCGCAGGGATGTGGCCAGGTATCTCTCCTATGTGCCGCAAAGCTCGGTACGCGTCTTTCCGACAAATGTTTTCGACACCATCCTCATGGGCAGAAGGCCGCACATCGGATGGCTGGGGAGCGATGACGACGAGGTGAAGGTCTGGGATGTATTGAGGCTGCTTAATATCGAAAGCCTGGCCATGAGCAACTTCAATGAGCTATCCGGCGGCCAGCAGCAGAAGGTGCTCATCGCCAGAGCGCTGGTCCAGGAGGCGGAGGTGATGCTGCTCGATGAGCCCACCAGCAACCTGGATATCTGGCACCAGCTTGACGTGATGAACATAATTCGGGATGTGGTCAGGAAAAGAGAGATGACCGCCCTCATGGCTCTGCACGACCTCAATTTGGCCTCGACTTTTTCCGATCGTATCATCATGATGAAAAAGGGAAAGATAGTGGCCGCGGGCGATCCGACTTCAGTTATCACCGCCGAGAATATCGCATCCGTTTACCGCGTGCAGGCGGCTGTGCGAATTATGTCCGACCGGCCCATGATCATGCCTTTGCAGCAGATACGGGAAGGAAGAGCGTGATTGGGTAAAAAAACTGGTTTGTTAAAAAAAAGAGCTATTCGACGAACAACTGTTGATCTGTCGAAATTGCCTGATCAGTCGGCCTTCTTGAGGGCCTCCAATTCCTCTTCGACTCCTGCCAGCTCGTTCTTGAGAGCCTCTCTGTACTTTTCCAGGTTCTCGATTTTTTCGTTCTTGCTGAGGAATCTTCTGGGAATATGGCCGCAATGGCAGACTCCTTGGGCGTGAGGATCGGCATGGTGTCCGTGCTTCTCTCCTCCGCAACCGCATCCTTCAACCATTTCAAATTCACCTCCAATTAGCCACTATTCAATGGAAAGTATTTAATCTATCAAGTTTATAGTAACATAGTCACTATGCTTAAGGAAAGCGAGATCATGCATCAGGATTGCGAGAACGTATGCCTCTGCCCTCTGAAGGGCATAATCGACGTCATCAGCAAGAAATGGGCTCTGCTCATCATCAACGCCATCGGCAACAGCGGTCGCGCCAGGTTCAAGCATCTGACGGAGATACTGCTCGGCATCAGTCCCAAGACGCTTTCGGATACGCTCAAAGATCTCGAAGAGGAGGGATTGATAAACAGAGAGTCATTTTCCGAGATCCCGCCAAGGGTCGAGTACACTCTGACACAGGATGGAATCGAGCTGCGAGAGGCGATAATTCCACTATTGAAATGGACGGCAGCAAGAAATGGCCGCAGCCATAATTGCGATTCGTTCTGCCGCGGCATGTCGTCGCATATTATGAAGAACGATGCGACTGAAGAGAACCAAAAAGCCTGCGCTGGACCATGCCGGGCCAATGCGCGAAAAAATAAAGGCTAGCCTGCTCTGTACCCTGCGCCTTCCACGGCTTTTTTCAGATCCTGCAAACCAAGTTTTGCGCTGTCATAATCAACGTAAGCGGTCTTCTTGGCCAGGTCAACCTTTGCGCTTGTCACGCCCTCCAGCCTTGAGAGTGCCTTCTCCACCGCACCGGAACAGCCGGCACAGGCCATGCCGGCAACTTTTATCTCAGCCTTTTTAATCTCAGCCATATGTGATACGAACCTCGCTTGATTCTTATTTCCAACACATCAAAAATTCTTATTCACCGCACTTCAACAAATTTTATTCCCTGTACTTCAATAACTCTTTTCCCTGTAATTCGATAGCGACACTGCATCAGGTTATCCTTGTCTAGTCGCTGCTCCCTGAAACATCTCCCTGTAATCCGCATGTCTGCCCGAGAATGCCGGATACGCAAAGTCCATCCCATCTTTTCCGAGCATCGCACACAGCGGTTTTGCCTCGGCATAGTTCATCTCGCCGTCGGCATTGAAGAGTCGATCATCGGCCTCCAGATGAACCACCTTGCCGATGATCAGGACGAATCTGTCTCGGACAATCTCCTCTTGCAAAGCGCACTCCGCCCAGGCCAGGCAGCCCTCGATGCCCGGCGGCTTCACCTTAACCGACATCTTCGCTCCGAGCCCGGCTTCCTGGAATTCGTCCACTTCGGGAGGATAGTTTCTGGCGCAGATCATGACCGCGTCCTCCATGCCTGCGGGCGGGACATTCACCACAAACTCTCCCGTCTGGCGAATGTTCTCCAGAGTGTCGCGCTTCAGCCAGGAAGCGAGAATAACCTCCTCCAAGGGCCGCAGGATGGGTGTGAAGTTTGACCAGGGAGCGGCATTGCGAATCCCCTGCGAGGAAACGGTGGAGATGAGGACCACCGGCAGGGGTAGGATCTGCTCCCTTTGATTTGGTTTTAGGATCATCAATTACCTCAAAATTACTTCAAAATTGCCTCAAAGTGATCGGGGCCATCCGATTTCTCGAAACGGTCGAATCATTGGCTATTCAAAAGTCCTGCTCAAGATGCCAGCAGCCTGTCTGCTATCTGCTCCATCTCCGTGATCGACGGGACTTTCTCTCCCTTCAAGCAAGCCTTGAATACCGCTTTATCAAAGGGCATGGCACCGATCACCCTGTTCTTGTCCACCAGATCCGCCAGCTCCTTTGAGTTCTCATCCATCCGGTTGAGGATGAAGAACACCGGCTTTCCGATCTTCTCGCCCATCTCGGCGATCTTGCCGGAGAGCTGCACGGATTCAAAGGACGGATCGATCACCACCACGATCTTGTCGCAACCGGCTTCCACGCCCCTGCCGAAATGCTCGATTCCTGCATCCGTGTCCACCACGACATGCTCTCCGTCGGTCTTCAGCTTCCCCAGGAACTCCTTGGCCAGGGCACCCATGGGACAGGCGCAGCCCTCGCCGAAGTTGTGAATCTTGCCGATGGCTATGAGCTTGATCCCGTTTTCGCCCACAATCAGCTCTTCGGGGATGTCCTTGATCGTGAAATCCTCTAAGATGTCCAGCCGCTCTCTTCGTTCCGAGCGGATGAATTTCATCAGCTTCTCGGAGAGTGCTTTCTTGCCGCCCAGGGATTCCATGAAATCCTTTGGCTGCTCGAAACCCAACTGTTTGTAGAGGCCGAAGTTGGACTCATCCGTATCGACGACCAGAACCTTGTTTCCTTTCTTCGCAATCTCTCTGGCCAGAAGCGCAGATATGGTGCTCTTTCCGCTTCCGCCTTTTCCGCAAATAACGATCTTCATATCAGTTTTCTCCGTTTAAAAAGAAAAGGCAAGCAAAAAAATCCGCTTGCCTGCATTGCTCAAAATCTCATTTCACGAAAGACAGCTTGTTGATGGCGATGGGTATGCCGTTGGCAACTCCATGCCAGGTGTAATACGTGTCCACCAATCCGTCTTGAGCCCAGTAGGAATCCGAGTAGTAGAGCGGCAGCGCCGGCAGGTCCTGAGCATAAATCACCTGAATCTCATCCACCAACTCCTTGCGTTTGCTTGGATCAATTTCCGAGACTTCCTGATTCAGGAGATCATTGAGCTTCTGGTTGGATGCGTATCGTGCACTGTTGAAGGAGTAGCCCTCGCCGATGATGCGGTTTATGATCTCGGGGTCGCCGCCCATGCCGCCGTGGCTGTTCAAGGCAAGGTCGAAATTCCACTCGCCCACCAGGCTGTCCAGCGTCTTGGAATCAACGCTGCGCAAAGTTACTTTAAATCCGGCCTGATCGAGCTGCTGCCTGATCATCTCGCCGACGCGCTCGTTGGTGGAGGTGACCAGCATCTCAATCTCCAGTGTCTTTCCGTCCTTGGAGAAGTACTGCCCGTCCTTGGCGTAGCCCATCTCCTTCATGAGTGCCTCAGCCTTTGCCGGATCGTATTTGTACTGCTCCACATCTGGATTGCACCATTCGTTATCCGGAGCGAACAGGCCGGGGCTGGCTGCGACTCCGAAGCCTCGCAGGGCATTGTCCACCAGAGCCTGACGGTCGACGGCGTAGTAGAGCGCCTGCCTGAACCTGGCATCCGAGAAGGGCTCCTTCTTGTGGTTGACCATGATCTTGGTGATTCCGTCTCTCGGTCCGGTCAAGACCACGAAGTTCTCCTTCTTCAGTTTCTCCACGGTCTCCGCAGGCACGGTGGCTGCATCTACATCTTTCTTCTCCAGGGCCGCCGCAGCCATTTCGTTGCTGACTTTGACGAATTTGAGCTGCGCAACCTTTGGAGTGCCGAGATAGTAGCCGTCATACGCCTCGTAAAGGTAAGTCCCTTGAGCTTTGTCGTAATCGACCAGCTTGTAGGGACCTGTGCCTACCAGGGCTTTGTCATCCTGGAACTTTGCGGGATCTTCGACGCTCTTGTAGATATGCTCGGGAAGGATCGGCAGCGTTCCTGCAATCATTTCCAGGAATGGTGCATAAGTGCTGTTCAAGGTGATCTTGACGGTATAGTCATCCAGGGCCTCGGCCTTTTTGACCGGCTTGGAGTTCACCCACTGATAGGGGTGCTCTTTGATGTAGTCGAAGGTGAATACAACATCCTTGGCGGTGAATTTCTCTCCGTCGTTCCAGGTCGCATTCTTTCTCAAGTTGAAGACATAGGCATCGTTTCCTTCCATCTGCCAGCTCTCAGCCAGGGCCGGCACAAGGCCGCTCTGATCCTTCCACACTAAAGTGTCGAAGATGAGGCTCATCCTGACATAGCCGGGGCCTCGCGAGTAGTGGCCGTAGGGCGAGGGAAATCCCCAGTCGCCGGTTGGATCACCGATGGTATAAACTGCAACCTTTTCTTCCGCGTTCACGGAAGATGATAAGATGAGGACCATTGTCAATAAGAGAAGTCCTCCGCCAATCAGTTTCATCATTTTCAAAATTCAATTCCTCCTTTTGTGTGATCGTCAGCATGTTTCTTTTTCAAATTGGTTGAAGGCAAAAATAAATACTGAAAACCAGGGCGGCGCAGATCCAAGATCCGGCGCTTCCGGTCTCAGCAATGCATTTTTTTTGCATCTCAAAGGACGCCTGCCACCTTCAGGGGATGCATTCCGGCGTTCTGGAGCAATGCGAGCTTGTTTGAGTCCACCTTGAACTCCTTCAATGTGGAGACGGCAGCTTCCGGCTTGTTCCAGTAATCCATCATGCGAACATCCATGACCAGCTTGGAGGCCCAGGCGGGTCCCTTCCAGTTGGCGGTTCCCGTCAGCTCATACATAGGAGTCCAGTTGAAGCCCAGGACAAGAGCATCGCCCTGCTTGGCGGTATCATTCCAGCGGATGTAGATGCCGGCCACGTCGCTCTGATTGTACTTGGCCTTGAGGGCATTCTTCTCGACATCCGTCAGGGCCATGACGAACATGCCGCTCTTGCCGGGTGTTGCGTCCCAGCGTAGCTGCAGCAGATCATCCTTGCACCACTGCGGGATGGCGATGACTTTGTAGCTCTCTGCGGATGGGTTTGTGATGGGCAGCTTCTCCTCCACGTATTTGGCCAGCATGTAGCCGCTGGTGACGCCCGGGCAGAGGTGATCATGGAAGCAGGTTGCCTGCAGGAAGTCGTAGGTTGCACCCGGCAGTGCCCAGATGTTTGATATGCTGATCAAAGAGAACTCATTGCCATTGAAGGGAGAATTGCCGAAGGTCGCATTTCCTTCATCGGTATGGTTCATCATGTAGGACAGATCGACATTGGCCTTGGAGATCTTGCCGAAGATCTGATCATTGCTCAGGGCTTTGAACTCATCCAATGACTTATTGAGCGATTTTCCATCCACCTGCATGTACACGGCTTCGCCGGTAGCCTTGTTGAAGAAATAGAACCAGAGGGGCTTGAAGTTGGGTCGAAGCACCTGGAACAGATTGCTGTCCGCTTCGCTAAATCCCGTCTCCTCGGCGATGCCTTTCAATGCTTTCTGCGTCGTTTGACCATCGACGATGGCATGGCCTGCATCGGTCAGGGCCAGGACATTGCTATCGCCTTTCTGGAATTTCAGCTCACTCATAGCAGTCTTTGCCGCTTTGGAGCCCAGCTCCACCATGATTGTGCTCTCGGCCATGACTACTCCTGGAACGACTACCAGCAGCAGGGTCAGAGCAAGCATTTTTCTCATCAAATCCATATTTCTCCCTCTATTAAATTTGCGTTTGCTCGAATGATATCGGTTCTTTCGATTCGCCTTATTATGCAAATCTCGGGTCGGTTGCTTATATCGGCCATAACCTCAAATTGCATATTGCTATGAGTTCTGGAATTAGTCTCTTGATTTATGAATTTTTCTAAAAAAATTAGCATAGAGTAACTATAGTTAATATTTTTTCATAATTGCATTTGGATGAATCTGCATAGTGGCCGGAATTTTGATGCGTTGAAAATCGCGGAAGTGATAGATGTTCAAGAGTGACCGTGTCGCCAAAGTCGCAGAGCCAAAGACCCCGAGAATGCTTACCGTCACAATTTTTCAGCCGGCTCATCATTGATTGAGAATTGTCATAATACCATGAAGCAAATAAATTAAATATGCTTGCAGTAAAGATGCGCGTAATGGAATGCTGACTCCCGGGAGCAGCAGGAAATTGGCGTCGATTTTAACCGTATCGGATGAACGTCGGATGTGAATTTCCAGGGAAGGCGAAGAAAAAAATGAGAGTCTTGAAGAGCCACGGCAGCTATTTGACTGATCAGATGAACCACGAAAAGAGGGGCGCAATATTCAACAAAATTATCTATATAATTCTTCTTATCGGATCGTCAGCACTTCTTTTAAAATTCCTTCACGATATGGTTCTCGATGGTGTCCAGAATCAATTGCTTCTGGCGATTTCGCTTGGTTTGTTTGCAGCATCGTTTGTCGTTTACAGAAATGGAAAGCAACACGATATCCAGGGCTTGAAATACCAGAAAGGATTGATGGGCGAGGCGTCTGTCGCTGATGCGTTGAAAAAGCTGGATGACAGCTATTGCGTGATAAATGATCTGGTGCTCAAAGGCAGATCGGGGAATATCGATCATATCGTCCTCGGCCCGAACGGCGTCTTTGCTGTTGAGACCAAGAGCCTGCGCGGCGAAATCGGCTGCATCGGCGATGAGTGGACCAGGCGCGCACAGGGCTCGTCAAGCGCTATAAATCTGGATAGCCCAAGTTTGCAGGTTAAGAGAAATGCTGCGGCGATTGGGCAATTGCTGCATTCCACGGTATCGGGAGATATCGGTAGGGGAAAAAACCTATTTGTCGACGGCATTGTCGTTTTTACCGATCCCAAAGCGCATTTGGAACTTAAGAGTCCGACAGTTCCCGTACTGAAATTAGAGGATTTATGCGATTATGTAATGCATTTCAGGTCGGACGACCGCTATTCCTCAAAGGAGCTGGAGGCAATTGCGAAGGTTCTTCTCGACCATGCGGAATAGTGTGATTGCTTTCCATTTGCAAACCTGTAACTACTGGTCGTCTCTTGATCGGTCGAGTTCCATCATGCATTCATCCTGTTTTTGTTTTTTCCGAAGAGTTCTGTTTTTCCCAGTCTCGCAGCCTTTTCTCTCTTTCTTGCCAGTCGGGAAGATATGCAAATAAAAAGCTCTTGAAGACCTGGCCGTGATTGGGCGCGATCATGTGAAGTATCTCGTGAACGATGACGAATTCACCGATGTCTTTGGGCATCCCGACCAGCTCTGAGTTGAGTGTGAGCCGTCCGGCGGTGGACATGGATGCCCATTTGCTGGACATGCCTCGGATTTGGATCTGAGCAACATGTACGCCGACTCTGGCCGCCCAGTGGCGAGCAGCCCATAATAGATCCTCGTCATCCAGCCACCTGTTACTCTGAGTCTGCAATTCCTTCATACCTCAATTCCTTCGTAACTCACTGTCGTACCTCATGCCGCTCCAAATTCAACCGCGCTGCAGCTTCAGAAGTGAATCCGTGGCTTCTATCATCTTCTCCGGGCCTACCAGAGATCGCACGGATTTGTAGAGGCTCCTGCGCAGCAGGCTCGCCTGGTTATCGTCCCAGCAAAAGTCGGGATACTCTCGGAAGACTGCATCGACGAGCTTTGCCTGATCGGCACCAAGACCCTGAACGTAGGACTTGAGGACGGTGTAGACGGCGAAGGCGTTCTTCTCCAGGCCCAGGCTCTTGCGCTCTTCTTCGGATCTGGAGGCTTGCTCGGCGATGTCCTGGAAGCGGGTGAGGGCTTCCTGGGTTTCAATTTGCCGGTCTTCATAGGATTGGGCCAGAGCCTCGGCCATCTCGCCCAAGTGACGCAATGCGGGATTTTCCTGGCCGTCTTTTGCAGAGACTATGGCAATTAATTTACGAAGATTTAAAACCTTTGTGTGATCTGAGATGCCGCTCGCTTTGATCGCGTCCAGTTCTTTTGGTCCAAGCTCATGAATCGCACCGGGCGGCTCAATATCCGAGCCGGTGGTGTGGCTTTGCAGCAGCGCCTTGGTCTTGGCGGTCAGTTCTTTGTCGACGTAGATGCCGTCGAAATAGGCATTTTGTATCAGACCGAAGAGCCTGGAGAGGCTTTGATAGTCGTCCATAAACGGCCTGAGAAATACATCCGGGGAGAGGATGTCGTAGATGCTCTGCACGGAATGGAAAAACCGGAAGAAATTGTCTCTTGTCGCTTTTTCCTTGAAGTATTCGATGGCCCTTTCCTTTGATTTGTCGTCCCAGCCCTGGGATAGAACAATGTATGGCCGGGCCACAACCTGCATGTAGGTTTGAAAGAGCATTCTCAGGACGTCGATGTTCTGGATCACGGAAGTCACGACATCGGAGTCGAAGGCCAGGGCTTTTTCCAGCTTCTCGAAGATGCCCACGAAATCCAGGACGAAGCCGCAGGGCTTGATCTGGCCGGATTCATCCTCGTAGGGGCGGTTCACGCGGGCGATGGCCTGGAGCAGAACGTGGTCTCGCATGGGCTTGTCCAGGTACATGCAGTAAAGGATGGGCGCGTCAAAGCCGGTGAGCAGCTTTTGGGTTACAATCAGTATCTTAGGGAGGCTGCCTTTTTTGAGGAACGCCTTTCTTGTCTTCTTTTCTTCGTCTTCGCTCAGGTAATTCTCCTTGAGCATCAGATCATCGTTATGGGCGGGAGAGTAAACGACCTGGGAGTACTCGGGTGGCAGGAATTTGTCGAGCATCTTCTTGTAAGCGGCGCAGGCGGGCCGGTCCACGGCTACGAGGAATGCTTTGAAGCCCATCGGCTCCACGTTCTCCCGGAAATGTTGAGAAACGAACCCGGCCACCTTCTCCATGCGGGTGGGAGATTTGAGCATCTCCTTCAGCTCCACGGCGCGCTCGAGGATAGCGTCCAGCTCCTCCGGGTCGCTGATGCCTTCGGCCTCGGCAAGGTTCAGGAACTCCCGGTCCAGCGTCTCACGGTCTACCAGGAGGTCGGAGGGTGCCAGGGAGTAGTTGAGCTGGACGGTGGTGCCGTCCTCGATGGACTCGGCGATGGAGTATTTGTCCAGATATCCTCGCTCATCGTCCATGCCGAAGACCTTGAAGGTGCCTTTGCCTCGGGAGATGTTGTCGATGGGCGTTCCGGTGAAGCCGATGTAGGTGGCGTTAGGCAGAGCGGCGAGAAGGTAGTTGCCGAGGTCTCCGCCGGTGGTGCGGTGGGCCTCATCCACCAGGACCACGATGTTCTCGCGGGTGTTGATATCTGCTGAGATGTCCTCGAATTTGTGAATCATGGAGACGACGAGGCCGCGGTAGTCGGAGCTTAAGATCTTTTGCAGTTCACGCTTGGATGAGGCGATCTGCACGCTTGCCACGCCGTAGCCGGCGATGTTCTTGAAGAGCTGGCTCTCCAGCTCGGTTCGGTCCACGATCATGAGCACTGTTGGCTTTTCGGTGCCCTGGGATTCCCGCAGCAGCCGGGAGGCGATGGTGATCATGGTCAGGGTTTTGCCGCTGCCCTGGGTGTGCCAGACGAGGCCGCGGCGCTTGGCAGAGTCGTGGACGCGGGATACGACCTTCTCCACAGCGCGGGTCTGGTGCTGGCGCAGGACGATCTTGATCAGGTCGTCGTCACGGGTCAGGAAGACAATGTAGTCTCGCAGGACTTTTAGGAAGCGGTTGCGGTCGAAGAAGCCTTTGACGGTTATCTCGTAGTCTCCGGGAAAGTCATCTTTCCAGTTGAAGATGTTCTTGCGGCTGGTAGACCAGGTAGCGCCGTAGAAGAATTTGATCAGCTCCGTGACCTCGAAGAGCTGGGGGGCGGCCAGCATCTCCGGGGTTTCGCGGTGGTAGCGGCGGATCTGGTCCACGCCCTCGGCCAGGCCGCCAGGTTTGTGCTCGCTCTTGGTCTCGGCGATGGCTACGGGAAAGCCGTTGATGAGAAAGACGACGTCTGCCCGGTTGGGGAAGGCTGCGCCCCGATGGCGCCACTCGTCCGTAACCTGGAATACGTTTTTGTCCGGGTTCTCGAAGTCGATGAGCCGGACGTTTCGCTCCCGGCTCTCAGAGGGCACAAAGACGGACTGCTCGCCCCGCAGCCAGGTGAGAGCATCCCGGTTTCCTTCCAGGCTTGGCCGCAAAAGATTGAGGCGGCGCATGATCTCCTCAGCCCTGGCATCGTCCGCCACTCCGGGGTTGAGGCGGCGAAGCTGGTCTTGCAGGACGGAAGAGAAGTAAAGGCCGGTCTCGCCGCCTCGCAATCGCAGGGCTTCTTTGGGATTGACGTAATTCCAGCCGATCTGCTCCGCATATTTTAGCATGGGATTTTGGACTGATGAGCGCTCACTCAAGGGACTGCCACCTTCTTGCAGCGGCAAAACAGGCGGGAGGAATAATCAATGTATCGGATGGAAAGAAATAGAACAATGAATATCCAGGATGAAGCAATCAAGCAATAAATGACGAGCCATAAATGAGCATGATCTCATCGATATGTATCTGCCTCAAATTCCTCAAACTTTTTCGGATCTCCTTTTCCGAATACGCCATAATATTTGGATAAATCCAGCTTTTTCGGCCTTGAAGAAACATCTATCATCAGACCATCAATGGCCGGAATAGCAAAGCCTCTCTGCAGGCGAATAGCAATCCACTCCTCAATAACCTCGATGAGATCTTTGCGGCATTCCTCGATGGTGTCTCCAATCGCGATCACGCCCTGAAGACCTTCCACGGTGGCCACGTAGGAGCCATTTTCGAGTGTATCGTACTCTGCGTGCTCCAAGGCCGCTTGGATGTATTCCGAGAACACATTTCCTTATTATTTCATGCGGAGGATTTAAGGGTTATCTCATGCAGGCGGGCCTCGTGATCCAGAGTGAGGATTCCAAGCAAAATTGTATGGACGCACTGGTTGTTTGGCAAATTTGATATACCATAGGCGCTTGGTTTATTCTGGTATGAGTAAAAAATACGCCAAGAATTTTTTAAAGAATGTGATTTTTAGACTTGATTTTGCGCAATCACTTAGCACAAGCAAGAAATCCGTGAACGATTTTTATGAAGTAATCAGAAATAAATTTCCAAAAAAAGAGGATGTAGCGACGACAATATTTGAGGCTTTAGTAGTTGGTGGAAAGGATAGCAGCATCAAGCAAAGCCAAAAAAATATTGTGAATTATAAATTTTCCGATGAAACTGGCGAAATCGTACTTGTGTTGGAGTCAGAGCCATCAAATATAAATCTATTAATTACATCATATAAAAATTCGGATGAATTAACAACTCTTATAAACCTGATTATTTCCGCAATCGTTAAGGTTTATGGGGATATAATAATCAAACGAACCGGGTTGAGATATCTTAATCATATTGTTCTTTCCGAAGGAAATGCTCTTGACTGGACATCTCTTATAGATTCGCGCTTGATTTCCCTTTTAGAATTTCCGGCAGATAAGAGAACAATTTCCAGAGGATTGGGTCGCATAGAATTAAGCAAGGATTCCCACAAAGTGCTCTTTCAATTCGGGATGCATAATCCAGAATACCCTAACCCCATCGCCAGGAAAGAATTCATCTTGGATTATGATTGCTATGTAATGGATGAGATCTCGGCTGCAGAAATCCCGAAATTGGTCAAGGTTTTGCATGAAGACGCAAAGGATCTTTTCGAAAGATCTATATTGGATGGATTGAGAGAGAAAATGGGTCTGATAAACGATGCCTGATGATTGTCTCACATCTGAATATTTCCCTGAATCTGGAACCTCAACAAAAGCGAGTTCAGTGAGCAGGAAGCGTTCATCGATGGACGATATATTAAGTCAAGATATAATAACAGTAAGTGATTATCCAACAACAAAAGCAAAGAAGCGGGTAATGGGTCGTGTGCAAATTAAGCAAGATTGAAAGCCATTACCGCAAGCACAATGCAGGCCGGGTTGTGCAAGGCGACATTCTGAAAGATATTATGTTTGTCGAATGGGATCTTCTCGGCCCGGACCCGAGCGATGTTTCTTATATCACAAATAATTTGCCGTACATAATTGTCTTATCCCAAGATTGTGATTTGGACCATGATTACAAAAATAGGCATAATGAATGCGCAGAGAAACAAGATGCATATCTTCAGTCAATCTTGGTATGTCCTGCATATCTTGCGGAAGATCTGAAGGCAGGCGTCCACCTGAAGGGATTCGATCTCATTATGGAAAAGAAAGGCGGAGATAATTATAAAAAGATCCAACGAAATCTTGATCCGCGATATCATTACCTGCTGGGCGATCCGGAGTTCCAAATGCCTAACCTGATCATAGATTTCAAGCATTATTATACATTGCCGGTTAATTTTTTATATAGAATTTATGGCAGCAGATATGTTGCATCCTTGGAAGAGCTATTTCGCGAGTCGCTCTGCCAACGATTTTCATTTTATTTAAGCCGAATCGGTTTGCCCGAAATAAACCAGACTTTGCATTGAAGGGCATTGGGGTATTCGATGAGGTTCGATGTAGTAATAAGACAGGACGAAGACGGCTATTATGTTGCCACAGTCCCGGAGCTTCCCGGCTGCCATACTCAAGCCAAGAGCCTGGATGAGCTGATGAATCGGATCGAGGAGGCCATTCGGCTCTGTCTTGATGTCGAAGAGGTTCCGTAAAATCTGTAGTACTTTTAGTTTGACGAAAAAAGTTACTAACATCATAGGTTACAGTAATAAAATAAGACTGTGAGTAATACTAAGTAATATATGTTAGAAAAAGAGAGGTTAATATAATTTTAATGTCATTGTTTGATAATTGCTTTTTGAGTTGGGCTACTTCTTTTTCAAGTTCTAACAAACTCCTAACTGTAATCAAAAGAAGCTTACCGGTTCTTGATAAGAGTTTTAACATAAATGCTGAATCGACTCCAGATGAAACTAGAGAATTCCTAGAAAAGGAAGCGGAAGATACTGGTGAACCGATTAGTAACTTGGCAAGTTATATTGTGGGGAATTATGTGAGAGATGAGAAGAAGAAAAGACAATTAGTCTAATTGTTAATGAAATGCTGAAACGTTATTTACTAGTGCAGTGACATTGATAATATCTGATGTATTAGTATGATTCAAAACAATTAAATATATATTCTTCGCTGGTATACTTCCTGATGCGACTTCTTGTGTTAGTTTTCCGTTATTACATTCAATAGCAAATATAACAAGTGATAATATAATGGCTGCTATTGCAATTCCTAGGCATATATTTGACCAAAAAAGCCATTTCAATTCATCTTTATAGTTCTTGTCTAACGTACTCATGATTATAGTAGCATCATCAATTGCCGATGGATCTTTTCTGAGATAAATTGATAAAACGCCAAATAGAATAGCAAATGAAAGGGCTATAGGTATTGCAAATAAAATATATTTTATCTATTCTGGCAAATATATTGAAGGCTGATTGTTATCTTTTAGTACAAAATATATTGCACCAAGTGATATGGTTAGGAGCAGGCCGCATGTTTCCAATAACGCGGGTGTAACAGTCCTTATCTCAGCTCTGCCACTTTTTATAGATTCTATTATCTTAGTTAAATTAATAGAAGCCCTCGGTTGTACGTTCCCTTCGACCTCTTCCTCTACTATGCTGTTATTTCTGTCATCTTCCATATTAATCAAGAGCAGTCTGGACTAAAGGCGAAGTTTCGGGTAGAAGTACAATCTAGCGTTAGCGTTTTTATCGCGACTATATTGATCTATTTTAGTATGTTTATCTAATATCTGCGAAGGAGAATCGCCTTTGCTTCCATACAACTCCCATCCTTTGTCTACATGAAAGAATCCTGCTAGTTGGTCAATCATCTGTTCAGCAGTGAAGTGTGAAGGAACCTTAAATTGACGTATAGGTTTTACATTCGACCCTGGAGGTAATTCTACTAAGACATCTAATTTAGTGTTAGACATTAACGGCGATCCTGCTCCGCCTAACTGGATCTTTTTACCAAGGTCACGGAAATTCCAGGTTCCCAAAGTCGATCTACCTCTTCCTAAGATATATCGAACCCGTCATATAAGCTTAATGGTTGCAGAACATATTATCATGAAGCATCTCAACTCTATATATTTCCTTATTCTAGCGTACTGCTTTTTAATTCTAATCAACTTATACTAAATTTCTAATTTTTACGAAATTTAAGTTCAACGAAAAGTACTGTAGACTTTACGGAACCCGATCGCAATTTAAGAAACAGAGAATTTTGCGCAAGAATTTCCTATCGAGCACTTTCCGCCAGCGCCCCCGCCCGCAGCCTCCCCGTCATCAGCTCCTCCAGCATGGCCCTGAACAGCTCATCGTGCAGATGGGCCTCGTGCTCCAGGGCGGCGATCTTGGCGTCGCAGGCAGATAAGAGATCCGCAATTTGTTTCTGTTCTTCGATTAGTGGAAGTGGAATTTTTAGCCTTTTCACATCCGCAACGTTTAAATGCTTAGCCGTTACCCCGCTCGAATTTGCCATCATAGCGGACCTAATCGCATTAGTATAAAACGCTTGAACCAAGAAGAGGTCGTGAATCTCTAATAGGTTTGAATTTTGTGATATGGATATGTTAATAATTCATGCAGGTTCCATATATGATCGATTAAACCAGCTTGCTTCGCGGGGCAGTTGAATTTTATTTTCCCCTGATCATCCATA
>Ga0074195_1000546_pt1 | contig 70335 bp, 47 predicted proteins | sample EPASupsiteHSE623_FD_64525 | JGI IMG/M metagenome (GOLD analysis project Ga0074195, IMG submission 64525) | Bioremediated contaminated groundwater from EPA Superfund site, New Mexico - Sample HSE6-23 | ecosystem: Environmental > Aquatic > Deep subsurface > Groundwater > Contaminated ...
CGGGGTGCGAGTTGGGGTATTGGTCGGGATCGGGGTGTTGGTCGGGGTGTTGGTCGGGGTATTGGTCGGGATCGGGGTATTGGTCGGGGTCGGGGTGCTGGTGGCCATTGCTGACAGCTCAGCCACGGTGGGGGTCGGCAAATACTTGATGACATTCGTGAGCATGTCTTGGGCTTCTTGCTGTTCCCACGGCCAAGAGAAATAAGTCGCGTCCGCGGCCTTGTTATACGCCGTGTCCAGCTTTCCGGGTCCCACGATGGTGGTCCTGTAGCGAGCGAGGTTCGAGTTGTCCATGGCGAATCCGCTCCAATACGTACCATTCGTGTTGGCTTTTGCCTTGATGGCCGCTGCGACAGAGGCCGCTGTCTGGAGGGGATTCGTCGGATTCACGACAGACACGTTGTTGTTGAGGAGGGAGCTGTTGGAGTTGACGGTTCCGACAGCTTGGGCAATAGAATTGATCTTCTTGGTGGCCTCTCTTTCCACCTGGCTATCCGATGGCCAGCCAGACATGGTGAATCTGATGCAGATCGATATGAGGCAGATTCCCAGGACCATGATCATCGTCTGCACACAGACTTCCGTACCCCCTGCCCTGTGCTTACCCCAATGACGTTGCGCGGGGCGTCCTTTCGACCGCCGAGAAATCGCCTCCGGACGTGAATCCGGACTTCCCGTGATGAGAGACTGTCTCGCACATGACCCCCCGGTTTCCGATCCTCTCTGGATCACTCTTTCCGATGATCTCTCGGTCAACCGGTGCAACGCCATTGGCTCACCCCTTGTGGCGATCGGATCCTGGATCTCCTATCTCGCCACGCTTCTTGCGCCCCTCGACAATCGAGACCCCGCTGGTGGTTACGGCCAAGATCGTACCCCTTGGCAGAACCACTCCCATGCTAAGCATTACTCATACGCCGCGGGTCTCGCAACTGGCCGGAAAATATTCCGGAGGAGGCTCTCAAGGAGACTCTAGAGGAGGCGCTCATAAGGAGGCTCCCAAAGGATCAGGACTCCGTGCTCCTCCGTGATTCTCGGGGCCTCCGTGTTTGTCCGGGTCCTGGGAGGGGCTTGATCAGGGAACTCCCACTGCTGCTAGCTGACACGATGATCGACCGTGTGATAATGTCCGTCAACGAGCGATGACCACGGAGATCGGAAGGCCAGGACATGCTCGACGTCGTCCTCTGGTATCTCGCCCTCCAAGGACTGGGAGTGGCGGCTTTGCCGCTCGCCTCCCGACTCCTGGCGAACCTCCCGGATCGAGGGTTCGCTTTTGCCAGACCTCTGGGACTCCTCATCGCAAGCTACATCCTCTGGCTCGCCGCCACATTCGGAGTGCTCGACAATCGTTTTCCCACCCCACTGCTGATCGTCGTGGGTTTGGGGCTGGCCTCCTGGACGCTCTTGCCTCGCGAAACGAAAGAGCTCCGGGAACTCTGGCGCCAACGACGGTGGTCGATCCTGGCGATCGAGGGGCTCTTCCTCGCCGCGTATCTCGCGGGGTGCCAGATCCGCTCCATCCTTCCCGACATCACGGGCACGGAAAAGCCGATGGAGTTCGCTTTTTTGAACGCCATTCTCCGGAGTCGAAGCTTTCCACCCGCTGATCCGTGGCTCTCGGGCTACTCGATCAGCTATTACTATTTCGGTTACGTCATGGCCTGTTTCCTCACCCAGCTCACGGCCATATCCTCGAAGGTCGCCTTCAATCTGACCGTGGCCACCCTCTTCGCGCTGACCGTAACCGGTTCCTTCTCGATCGGCACCCTTCTCGCCGAAGGGATCCGGGAAAGACAACGCGCTTCGGGCGGACGCACAGTCGCTACGAATCGTTCCGGAGTTCGCCCCTGGATCGCTGGCACGCTGGCCGTCGTGTTCGTCGCGGTACTGGGGAACTGGGAGGGTGTGCTCGAACTGTTCCACGCCCACGGTTTCGGTTCGCCCGGATTCTGGCGCCAGGTCGCGATCGACCATCTCGACCATCCGTACCACAGCCCGCACTGGTATCCGAACGAGCGACAGGACAACTGGTGGTGGTTTCGTGCTTCCCGTGTGATCGCCACGGCCGGTGCCGATGGCAAAGCCGTCGACTACACGATCAACGAGTTCCCGTTCTTCAGCTTTCTCCTGGGTGACGTGCACCCGCACGTGCTCGCGCTGCCCTTCGCCTTCCTGGCGCTGGCGTTCGCGATCAACCTGCTGAGGCCGCGGAAGGAACCCCTCCTGGGAGCCTGTCGAACCGGGTCCGGTCCGGAGGCGCCGGTCCGGAGTCCGGACGCACACACCCAGGATGGATCGCTGTGGATGCGGATCGTGGGCTTGTTGCCAAGCACGCCGTGGTCCTGCCCGATCCAGGCCGTGGGACTCGGGCTGGTGTTCGGCGGTCTGGGATTCCTGAATGCCTGGGACTTTCCCACCTACCTGTTCGTACTGATCGGGGCGTTCGCGATCCAACGCCGTCGGGCCAGGGGACGCTTCGATGCGGACTGGTGCGTCGAGGTGCTGACCTTCGCGGGGCTGGGGCTCGCCGCGTGCGTCTTGTTCTACCTCCCGTTCTACATCGGCTTTCGGAGCCAGGCCTCGGGATTCGCGCAGGTCCGCATCCGTTCGAGGCTCGACCACTTTCTGCTCTACTGGGGTCCGATTCTCTTCGCGGTCGTTTCCTTCCTGATCGTGGAACTGGTTCGGCCGAACCGATCGACCGGGTCTGGCATCCGGTCGAAAGTCGGGCTTTTCGCGGGGTTGCTCTTCATACTTCTGCTCGTTCAGTCGGGTGCCCACAAAGCGTCGTGGCTCGAGGCTCCGGCATTGGTGGCCATCGTGCCGTTGTTGGCCGTGAGCCTGACGCTTCTTACAGACTCCTTGACCGAGGAAGCGGACGAGTCCCTTTCGGGACAGCCAGAGCAAGCGCCCGAACACCTGTTCATACTCCTGCTCTCGTTCACCGGCCTTCTGTTGGTCCTGGGGACCGAGCTGGTCTTTGTCCGCGATCTGTTCGGAAACCGCATGAACACGGTCTTCAAGCTGTACTACCAGGCGCGGGTCATGCTGGCCCTGGTCGCCGCGCATGGGATATACTGTCTCGCGGCGCGCTGGCCCGAGGCCGGAGCTTCGTTCATGGCGCGACTGGGCGCCAACGTCTGGTTGGCCGGCGGTTTGGTCGCGGTTGCCGGCGGTTTGGTTTACGCGCCCGCCGCCACGCTTTCGCGAATCGAGGCGGCCGGCGACGAACGGACCCTCGACGGAACGATCCACGAGGCACGCGCCAACCCGGAGGACCACAAGGCGATCCTCTGGTTGCGTCAGAACGTCGTCGGCAACCCGGTCATCGTGGAGGCTCCCGGAGGTTCCTACAGCCGGTTCGGACGGGTCTCGGAACACACGGGGCTGCCGACGATCCTGGGCTGGGATTTTCACGAGGCTCAGTGGCGCGGCTCGTTCGTGGAACCGGGCCTGCGACAGGCCGACCTGGAGCTGATCTACCGAAGTACCGATATGCGGCGGGTTGTGGACCTGTTGCGGAAGTACGGAGTCTCCTTCGTCTTCGTTGGCCCGCTGGAGGTGGAGAAGTACGGTCGTCCGGACCGCGCCGGCCTCGACAAATTCGCGAGGTTCATGGACACCGCGTATCAGGGGAACGGAGTGACGATCTACAGGGTCAGGGGATCATGGTAAAGAAGCCCCGAAAAAGGCCCCCTCTTCAGGAGCTCGGAACAGACCGGCAGTCTGCGATGCCGGCGGCTCCGGAACAGGGCGATCACGGCGTCGGCAACCCAGTCGGCAACCCAGTCGACGAGCAAGAACCCGTCTCCTGGCGACTCGACGCGGTGACGGCGAGCGCGACCCTCATCTTGGTGCTCGCGTTGGGACTCCGCGTTGCCGGTCTGGGTGTCCAGCCCCTCCAGCCGGGCGAAGCCGCCAACGCGTGGGAGACCTGGTCGATGGTGCAGGGTCGAGGCGGAACAGCGTCGGCCTCGCCGCTGTTGATCCACGTGAGCGCTCTGGTCATGCTGCTCTTGGGGGCAGGCGACGCCACGGCACGCCTCTTTCCCGCGCTGATTGGGACCGCGATGGTGGCTCTGCCCCTTGTGCTCCGTCGCGAGCTGGGCCGCGTCGGAGTCGTCATCACAATGGCGCTGCTGGCGTTCTCGCCTGGTCTGGTCCACGCGTCACGCCAGGACGATGCCTCGATCCTGGCGGCCGGAGCATCGTTTGCTTGCGTGACCTTCGGATTGGCGGCCGTGCGCGGCCACAGAGGGGCACTCCACGCGACCGCGGCGAGCGCGGCCCTGCTCGTGCTCTCAGGTCCGCTGGGATGGTTCGCGATCCTTGGACTAACCCCCTTCGCGCTCTTCCATCTCGTGTCCGGCCAGAGAGGACACACCGAATCTCCGGCGCAGCACGACTCTCCCGATCCCACCCGGTCCGACCTCGGAGATGAACGAGGCCCATTGATGGTGGGCGAGACACAGGGAGCTGCAACGCAACCCCTGGCGACGCCGACGAACCCGGCGTCCATTCGCCCGGCACATGTCTTCCTGGTCGTCTGGCTCCTGGTCACCACAGGTCTCCTCACGCGGATGCACGGGGTTCAGGAAGGGGTGGCCGACGGGCTGGGGAGCTGGCTTGCGCTTTACGGCGAGTCGAGCGGCCGCCACTGGACCTTCTACGTCTGGTCGCTCCTCGGTTACGAGTTGCCGACGTTGGTCTTCGGTTTGGCCGGTGCCATCTACCTGTCGAGGTTTTGCTCCGGCAGCCTCCTGGTCCGGCTGTCGACTTGGTGGGCGCTCGCCGAATTCGTCCTGGGCTCTCTGTGCTCCGCTCGGCCGATTGGTCTGACTCCCCAAATCGTCGTGCCGCTCGCGCTCCTGGCCGGAGCGTTCGCAGAGGAGCTCTGGCCGAGCCGGACCGAATCCCCGTTCCGGAGGAACCTGGCCTGGGCCGCGCTCACCACGACCATCCTCCTCGTCACGCTGGGTCTCGCCCTCTCCGTCGTGACGTTCGCGGACTCGCTCACCCCGCGGATGATCGCTTGGCTCGCGCTCATCGCGCTGGTCTGGGCTCGCGCCCTGGAGGTAGCGGTACGGACCTTCGGGACGACCCAGACCCTTCGGCTGGCCGGAACCCTTGGAATCGCCGTGTCGCTGCTGATCGCTTGCCGGGCCAGTATCCGACTGAGCTTCCGACAAGAGGCCAATCCGGCCGATCTCTTCGTGGGTGTCGCCACCTCGCCCGATGTCCGAACGCTGGCCGCGCACGTAGCCGAGGTGGGGGAGGCTCTGGCGATCAACAGACGAGACCGAAGCGTCGTGGTCGATTCGGCGCTGCACCCGCTGGTCTCGTGGTTCCTGCGCGACCTGCCCGGTGTGAGCGTGGGCCACGGCCCGCGCAAGCCGGCCATCGTGGTGCTGCCGTCCGACACCCGACCCCGGACCGGCGGATACTCGGGGCAGCTCTACCAGATCGCTCGGGTGATCAGGCAGAAACAGGTGGGGTGGGGCGAGCTTTGGCGCTGGTTCGTGTACCGGGAACTCCGGACACCCGCGAGCCCGGTGACCGCCACGGTCCATGTCCGGTGCGTGAACAACTCCTGATGGGAAGGATGAAAGACCGATGCCGATCACAGAGAACCGGCTCGAAAAACAGCCGGACATCTTCTGGGACAGGCCGCTTGGCGCGGCGATCCCGATCAGCCGTGAGATCGCCTTCTACGTCGGACTGTTCACCTTGGCCGCGATTCTGAGGTTCTGGGACCTCGGGGCCAGGGCGATCCATCACGACGAGAGCCTCCACTCCACGTACTCATACTTCCTGTATATCGGGAAAGGGTACGTACACGATCCGATGATGCACGGGCCTTGGCAATTCACGGTCATGGCGCTGTCGTACTTCCTGTTCGGGGCCAGCGAGATCACGGCCAGACTGCCCCACGCGATCTTCGGGAGCGTGCTCTCGATCCTGCCGTTCTTCATCCGCAGGTACATGGGGCGAAGCGGCGCCGCTTTTGCCGGACTGTTTCTCGCGCTCTCCCCTTCGTTCCTGTATTTCAGCCGGTTTGCCCGAGAGGATGCCTTTGTCATCACCTGGACGATGCTGATCGTCGTGGCGCTCATCCGTTATCTGCACGAACGTGCCGCGATCGATCTGTACGTTCTGGCCGGAGCGCTTTCTCTTGGGTTCGCGACCAAGGAAAGCACCTACATCACCTGCGGAATCTTCCTCCCTTTTCTTGTACTGCACAGCGTGATCCGGCACAAAGGCGAGCTCCTGACCGTTCTCTGCGAGAAGCCGAACCTCTCGCCCCAAGGCGATCTGGTGGTGCTCATTTCGACCCTCATCGCCCCGCTGTTCACCGGGTTCCTTCTGGTGCCGCTGCGCGTGTTGGGCGTTGGGTCCTCCGGCGTGGATGTGACTTTAGTCGCCGCGCTAGCCGTGATCGTCGCGGTATCGACGGTCCTCGGACTGCGCTGGAACTGGGATCGGTGGCTCCGATCCGGGGTCCTGTTCTGGGGACTCTTCGTCATCTTATTCACGACGTTCTTCTCGAATCCGGCAGGCCTCCACAGCGGTTCCCTCGGAGCGTTGAAATACTGGATCGTGCAGCAAGGCGTGGGTCGGGGAGGTCAACCCTGGTACTACTATCTGGTGGTCCTCGGGCTTCGCGAGTTCGTCATCCTGACCTTCGGGCTGGCCGGCGTCGTCTACTGGGCCCGAAGCCGTGATGTGACGGCCACGTTCCTTGTCTGGTGGGTCATCGGCTCCCAATCGATCTACGCCTACACCTCGGAGAAGATGCCCTGGACCGTGGTCAACCTGGCGCTGCCGTTGGCCCTGCTGGGCGGCATGACGATCGGCCGGTTGCTCGATCGGATCGAATGGCGCGACCTGACCCGCCGGGGCGCACCGTTCTTCGGCCTTTCGCTGGTCCTCGTCTTCGCCGGCCTCCTGGCGCTGCCGGGAGTGCCTCTGGCCTCCGGTCAGCCGCTTCCCACGATCGCGGCCCAAAATGAGCTCTTCCACTGGATCGCGAGAGTGGCGGTCCTGTTGACCGTGGGCGGCCTCTCCGTCCGGTACGGCCGACACCTGGGGTGGGTCGGCAGCTTCCAGACGGCGACGGTCACGCTTCTGCTCCTCCTGATGGCCTTTTCGATCCACATCGGAGTCCTGGCTGCCTACGATCGCAACGACAGTCCGGGTGAGATCATGTCTTACACCCAGACGAGCGCGGACGTCCGCAAGGTGATGGACGAAATCGAAAGGGTGACGTACCGAACGGGCGCGACCAAAGAGACGTTCAAGGTCGCTTACGACGAGGGCGTGGCATGGCCGTTCGAGTGGTACCTCCGCGATTACACGAGCCGCAATTTCTTCGGTACGGGTACTCCGGCTCCGGACGCGCCGATCGTCCTCACGGGTCTGGTCGGAAGCTCGGAAGATCGAGTCGTCCGCTTTCTGGGAAGCCGCTACGTGGGTCAGCGCTACCGGCTTCGAACCTGGTTGGATGAGTCGAGTTACCGGGCGATCGGCAGTCACCCGGGGATCCTGTGGACCGCGCTCAAAGACCCGACGACGCGCGTTCGGATCCTGCGGTTTTTGATCTACCGCGAACCTCTGAAGCCCTCCGGCTCGACCGATTTCATGGTCTATGTCCGGCGCGACCTGGCCCAAGGGACGTGGATAGCCCCGCAGGCGACCGGGCAGACCGCGGACGAAGACGCGTTCGCCGCCAAGACCCGCATCCATCCCAGCCTCTCTGTTTTCGGCTCCCGGGGCTCCGGTCCGGGACAGTTCAACGAGCCCAAGGGGATTGCCGTGGGGCCTGACGGAAGCCTCTTCGTGACCGACGGAGCCAACCACCGAGTCACGAAGTTCGACCCGAACGGCCGGTTCGTTCGATCGTGGGGGAGCCACGGCCAGGGTGACGGTCAGTTCAACGAACCCTGGGGGATCGCGGTCGACGCACGGGGAGCCGTTTTTGTGGCCGACACCTGGAACCACCGCATCCAGATCTTCGACAGCGACGGCAAGTTCACCGGCAAAATTGGAGGACCGGACCTGCTCTTCGGACCGCGCGCCCTCGCCTTCACCCAAGATGGCCGGGTGCTGGTCGCGGACACCGGCCACCATCGTGTCGTGGTTTACGACCGAAAAGGCACTCAGGTCGGACAGTTCGGCAGTCGAGAGAACGGCGAAGATTCTTTCTACGAGCCGGTCGGAATCGCGGTGGACCGATCCGGCAACGTCTACGTGGCGGACACGTGGAACCATCGAGTCCGGAAATTCGACCCCCAGTTCGTTCCTGTCGCCCGATGGCCGATCGCCGGCTGGAACAGCGAGTCAAGGGATAACAAGCCTTATCTCGCGCTCGACCGAGACGGCCGAGTCCACGTCACCGATCCGGAAGGTGGGCGAGTGATCAGTCTCGACGGAAGCGGAAAGCCCAGGGCTGTGTGGGGTCGGACCGGCGACGAATCGGTCTCACTCGGACTGCCGATCGGGTTGGCGATCGACGGGAGTGACAACATCTTCGTGGTCGACAGCCAGAAGTGCCGGGTCGTGAAATTCGCGCCCGTAAGGTAGAGATTTACTGGCATCGGCGAAAAAGAGCTCTCATTGTCACCCGTTGGCTTCTCCGATACCATGGAGAGACCCGCTGATAGCGGCCGTGGCGAGAGGAATGAGCCATCATTGGCTCCAATGCCCCTGACGGAAGTTCGGATCCGGCGGCAACGGGCGTGAAATCACTTTGTCCGGGGCCTTGTCTTGAGCTCACGGCCAGACCGGGTCGAGCAAGAACCATGCGCTACGAACTCGCACTGGTCGTGCCGATCTACAACGAAGAGCGCTGCATCGGGCAGGTCGTTGAATCCTGGCGACGCACGCTTTCGACCATAGGAATGAACCATCTGTTGATCCTGCTCAACGACGGTTCGACCGACAACACGAAGGCGGAGCTGGAGCCGTTCTCACACGAGGAATGGGCCCAGGTGATTCACAAGGCCAACTCCGGACACGGCCCCACGATTCTCGAAGGGTACGCCAAGGCGGTCGATCTGGCTGACTGGGTGTTCCAATGCGACAGCGACGACGAGATCCGGCCGGACCATCTTCCCGGATTCTGGACGATCCGCGAATCGTTCGACGCCGTGATCGGGGTGCGGACCGGACGGGTCCAGAGCCTCGGACGCTCCGTCATCAGCTTCTGCTCACGATGGACCGTCAGAGCGCTCTTCGGCAAGGGAGTCGTCGACGTCAACTGCCCGTATCGGTTGATCCGATCGAGCGTCCTGAAGCCGATCCTCGCCCGGATTCCACCCGACACCTTCGCCCCCAACGTGATCATCTCCGGCGCTCTCTCACACGCCGGCGCCAGGATCCACAACGAACCGGTCCTCCACGAGGGCCGCAGGACGGGCGTCGTCTCGATCGTCCGATGGAGACTGTGGAAGGCGGCGATCCGATCGTTCCTGCAGACCATCCGGGCCAGCCGTAAAACCTCTTGACGTCGACACAACCCATGAAAAACAGCCCAGCTCCTTGTCCGCCCCGTTCCGGACTCAGACCCATCCGAGAAGGCCCCATCGTGATCCTCGGAGCCGGTCCAACGGGTCTGGGCGCGGCCACACTGCTGGACCGCGTCGGTTTCGATGACTGGAAGCTCTTCGAGCGAGACGAAGCGGTCGGAGGCTTGACCCGTAGCCTCCGCGATGCCGAAGGGTTCACCTGGGATCTGGGGGGTCACATCACCTTCTCGCACTATGGATTCTATACGGCTCTCCTGGACGGACTCCTGGGCCCGTCGGGCTGGATCGAGCACCAGAGAGAGTCCTGGATCCGCATGTCGTCGTGCTGGGTGCCCTATCCGTTCCAGAACAACCTGCATCGCCTACCGGCCGAAGAAAGGGCGCGCTGCCTCGAAGGGCTCGTCCGCGCCTCTCAGAGTCGGACAGCGTGCCACCCCCGCACGTTCGAAGAGTTTCTCGTGACGATGTTCGGAGACGGGATCTCGGATCTCTTCATGCGCCCCTACAACTTCAAGGTTTGGGCCTACCCGCCGTCGATGCTCGACGCCAGCTGGGTCGGAGAGCGTGTCGCCGTGCCCGATCTCGCGCGGATCGTCCGAAACGTGGCCACGGACACGGACGACGTGTCCTGGGGTCCCAACGCGACGTTCCGCTTCCCGCGTTCGGGCGGAACCGGCGCGATCACACAGGCGTTCGCGGCCAGGCTTCCGTCCGATCGGATCGCTCTCAATTGCGGAGCCGTGGAACTGGACGTGAGCGCGAAGAAGATCCGGCTCGCGAATGGTCGCACCGAGGCTTACGAGACGCTGATTTCGACGATTCCGCTGGACCAGCTCGCCCTGATGTCCGGGCGGTCGGACTGGATCGAACTGGCCTCACGACTGAGACACACGGCGGTCCATGTCGTCGGCGTGGGTCTCAACGGCCGTGCCCCAAGCGACCTGGCCACAAAATGCTGGACCTACTTTCCGGAGCCGGAGATTCCTTTCTATCGAGCGACCCACTTCAGTCTGTACAGTCCCGAGCTCGTCGACGACATCGCAAAGCACTGGTCGATCCTGTGCGAGGTCTCGGAATCCTCCGGCAAGAGGGTGGATCCGGAAACGGTCGTGGACGAGACGATCCAGGGATTGACCGCCAGAGGGCTGATCGAGGGTAAGGACCAGGTCCACCACACGTGGTGGCGACGCGTCGAGTACGGGTATCCCGCCCCAACGCGCGGGCGTGACGAGGTGCTCCACGAGCTGCTCGTACGCCTCGAGCAGAGCGGGATCCTCTCTCGGGGACGTTTCGGGGCCTGGCGCTACGAAGTCGCGAACCAGGATCACTCCTTCATGCAGGGCTACGAAGCCGCGGCGCATGCGCTCTTCGGATTTCCGGAGATCACCTTATGGGAGCCGTCCGTGGTGAACACGCGGCATCCGGCCCTGGGGTGGGATCGATTCCGCTGAGCGGCGGGTCGATGGCGGTGATCTTTCTTCGCGCCCGCGGGAATTGACCTTCGAGATTCCATGATTCTACAGTAATGGCAGGGGTGCCGTTACCGGTGAACACCAGGAACCTTCAGATCGTCCTCTTTGTTCTCGCGCTGTCGACAGCGGCGTTTTGTGTGTTGTGGCACATCGTCGATTTCCCGATCTACTTCTTCTGCGACGAGGCCACCTTTGCCCAGACCGCTTTCGAATGGTTGCACAACGGCTGGCGCGACCCACGCGGAACGTTCTTGCCTCTCTACCACGAAATCTCGCCCTCTCGCTGGGTGCCGATGTTCTCCTCATACGTTCTGGCCGTCGGTCTGGCTCTCTTCGGGAAGTCGGTCTTGGTTGCGCGGTCCGTCTGCGCCGTGATCGCGGTCCTCGGAACAGCCACGACGGCTTTGGCTCTGAGGAATTTCTTCGGGGTCGAGCGCTGGTGGACAGTCCCCCTGATCTATGCCGTCACCCCGGTCTGGTTCGTCTACAGTCGCACGGCCTTCGACAATCCCGTGGCGGCCGCCTTGCTCCCGACGTTCTTCCTGGCCTACTGCGCCTATCGATTGCGCTCCCCACGCTATGGAGTCCTGGCCGTCATCTTCGGCATGTGCAACTACTACACGTACGTCAGCAATCAGATCGTGATCCCCTTGATCGTGGCGGCCCTGTTCTTGAGCGATTTCCGCCATCACCGGGAAAACAAGAGGCAGCTCATCCCGGCGTTGCTCTTGGCGCTCGTGCTCGTGATCCCTTCCGTTCGACTGAACGTCACGGCCAGCGAGGGCCTGGCCGGACAGCTCAAGGCGCTCGATTCGTACCTGCTGACGTCCGAGCCGGCCTCGAAAAAACTCGGAATGTTTCTCGAACGTTACGGATCAGCCTTCAATCCAACGTTCTGGTTCGCAGCCGAACCCGAGGAGAACATTCGGCATCGTCTCAAGGGTCGAGGCTATCTGCCCGTCTATTTTGCCCCATTCATCGGTCTGGGGATCCTCTTGACCGTCGCTCGATCGTCGCATCCCCAGTACAGAGCTCTTCTGATCATGACGCTGGCCATCCCCGTTCCAGGCTCTCTGTGTGATCAGTCGATCAGCAGACTCTATCCGCTGGTTGTGCCGCAGGTCTTCTTCGCGGTTCTGGGATACGAATGGGTGCTCTCGCGGATCGATCGGCGTTCGATTCTGTCGTTTGCGTCCTTCGGACTGCTCGCGGTGCTCTCGGTTCGTTCGAGCATCGACTCGGTCAAGAACGGCGCGCTCTGGTACAGTGATTACTCTCTGTACGGCCTGCAGTACGGCGCACGCCAACTGTTAGGAGAGGCGGTACCGGCCTACTTGAGGGAGCATCCGACCGTTCGACTGCAGATCTCGCCGGACTGGGCCAATGACCCTGAACCTTTGGCGGCATTCTTTTTGACCCCGTCCGAGCGAGCGCGAATACGTCTGATCTCGTTGGACATCGGGTCGAAGCAGAGTCTCTCTTTGGACGAAGTGATCGTCCTGCCCAAGGATCAGTACCAGGAATTCCTCGCTTCCGGCAAGTTCAAGAAGATCCGGATCGAGAAGACCCTCCCCTATCCGGACGGGACGACTGGATTCTATTTCGTCAGGCTTCAGTACGTCGATGGGATCGATCAGGTCTTCGAGCGTGAACGCGCCAAAAGGAGAGAGCTGGTAGGATCTGTTACCGCGATCAACGGTCATGCATCGAAGGTGCGCCATTCGGTCCTCGACATGGGCGATGTGGGGGGGATGTTCGACGGTGATGCGAGGACTCTCGGACGAGGCCTTGCAGCCAATCCCTTTGTGATCGACATCGAATTCCCCAAACCCGTCGGACTGAGAGAGGTGCGCGGCGATTTTGGTCCGATCGGCTTTCGCTGGCAGATCGACGTGTACCGAGCTTCCGCAGCGCAGCCGGTGTCCTTGGTCAAGGAGTTCGACTGCTTGTATGACCGCCGCCGTCAACCCTTTGGTCTTCCCAGCCATCTGACGAACGTCACCAGGGTCAGGATGAGCATCACGAACCTTGGGGCCGGAGAGCCTGAACACATTCACGTCTACGACGTTCTGCTGGACGAGGGATGACCGCTACCTTTACAACGACAAGATGTCGTCAACAGCGAACCAGCGTCGAGGAGGAGGGGGTCGGGTGTTTCTTCGATCAGCGAGTTCCGCAGCGGCCGCGAGGACTGTTCGAGCAGACGAAGAAACACCCGACCCCCTCCTCCGGCAGTGTTACTCTCCCAAGGGAACGCGGACGATCCGATGCTCCAAGTCCGAAACCACCAACTCTCGCCTGGAAGCGCTGTAGGCGATCCCCATCGGGGTGTCGAAGACGACACCCGGAATGTGCCGACCCGTGAGGGTACGCAGGAGTCTGCCGCTGGCGTCGTAGGCACGAACCTCCTTGGCAGAGGGAACCGTGACCCAGATGGTGCCCTTGCCATCGATAGCGACGTGAGGCTCGGAGAAGACCTTGCCCTGCCACCCGGGAACGGGGAACCGACCGGTGACTACGCCTTCGCTCGAGAAAATCTGAAGGCGACCGTTGCCGTTGTCGGCCACGTACACGGTCCCGCTTCCGTCGACCGTGAGGCCCACCGGCTCCTGCAATTGCGCGGGGCCCGACCCTTGTCCTCCCCACTCGATCTCCTTCTTCCCGTCCGCGGAAAACCGCACGACCCGGCTGTTCCCTGTGTCCGCGACGAACACTCGCCCCTTTCGGTCGACCGCGATCCCTCTCGGGCCGAAGAACGAAGAGGTCCACTCCCTCGAGAGAATCCCTTCTTTTGAGAACATCTGTACGCGATGATTCCAGGTGTCGGCCACGTAGATCTCGCCGTGAGGACCGACCGCCACAGCGCCCGGTTGTCGGAACTGACCCGGTTGGTCTCCGAGGCTCCCCCACCCCCGGAGGAACCGGAGATCGGGGGCAAAGACCTGCACGCGATGGTTGCCGAAATCGGCGACGCACACGGAACCGTCCGGGGAGACCGAAACACCCCGTGGCTGATCGAGACGTCCCGGGGCACCCGGAGGGCGAACCTCCTCGCGACCGACCGTGGGAATCTCCTCGATGGTTGTGACCGGCATCGTGCCCGCAAACTGTCCGTTCACGGCAAAGATGGTCACCTTGGGGTTCCGGTAGACGGGCGTCAGCAGATCGCTCCATTTCAGGAAACGGTCGAGATTGGCGCCGGCATAGGTGCGACGTTCGAGAGCCCCCACGAACACGAGCGCCACGTGGTATCGCCGCAGGATCTCGGCCACGCGTGTCGAATTGTCACAGGTGTACGCGGCGGCAATGTCAGCCTTGCGCTGGTTGATGTCGGCCCAAGTATGGGAGCGCTGATAGACGTGATAGGCCCAGCCCAGCACGGTGGGCAGCCCCGTGTTCATCGAGACCCTGGTGAAATCCTGGTAGAACTCGCCGTGCGCCTCGAGCAGCACGGGAATTCCACGGATGTGGCGATTTAGCCAATCGAACGCGGCCAACTCATCCGGTGCCTGGAGGGTCAAATACGCCATACCATCGAGCGTCGGCATCGGCGTGTTCACGCGATGGGTGTGGATCACCGCGTAGGCCCCGCTTCCGGTCGTGAATAACCCCACCACGGCCAACACGACAAGCCCCACCTGCCACAGGATCCGCAGTCGCGACAGGCAGAGAGCGCCGGTCCAAAGAGCCGGAACCACGGCAGCGCTCGCGGTGGCGAGAAGAAGCCAGGCTTCCAGATAGAACTTGAAAATGGTGTTCATCCGGTCCCAGACATAGACCAATTCCGTGCCGGCGATCACGGCAAAGGAAAACGCGGCAAAAGCGATCGGCATACGCCACCGCCGATCGATCCGACGCGAAAGCAGGATCCAGAGCGCCAACAAGAAGAGGACAACGAGGAATCGAAGAGTCGAAACCCTCAGGGCTGCCAGGGGAGCGGCCACGCCGAGCACCAACATGCCCGACCGCCAGCAGGTCCATCCCGTTTCTCGGTTCCGCAACGTGCGCATCCAGAGCACATAGAGGAAAGGGACGAGAACGAACAGAAAGAACCCGAAGATGGTCAGGAAGTGATGAGGCAGGACGTGTCCGACGCGCTCCCAGCCGATGTTGCGCTCGGGCGGTACGAAGTTCGCCCAGAAGGGACGGTACAAAAAGAATGCCCCGCCGGCCACGGCGATCGCCGGCATGGCCACTCGTGTGAAGCTTCCCCGAATGAAGCTCGACCATCCATAGTGATCGCCGTCCACGATCCATGTGGTCGCGAGCAGGAACACGAACAGACCCAAGGCGATCGGGGTGCTCCACGCGCTGGTCACGGCGATCGTGCCGAGCAAAAACGAAAGAAAAAAGAGCAGCGCCGCGCAGTGACCGGGCGGACGAGGCGTGCGCAGAGCCACGATGGTCGACCGGACCCAGAGCACGGACAGAGCCGCGAAACAAAGAGAGACCGGCATCACCATCACGTGCGAGTGGAGGTCCGCGAACAGGAAGCTCCAGGACGGAAACTCGTTCACGGTCTCAGGGATGACCCGAGAGGTCGCCCAGAAGTAATGGAAATCGACGGTTCTTCGGGCAAGGAGCTCGGGTACGCTCGCGAGGTTTCCCAACACTGTGACGAAACCCGCGGCCAAAGCGCCGACATGCCGTTTACGGCCGATCACGGCCCCGACAGCAAAGGCCGCGGCCGCAGTCAAAGCCGCGAAGAGAGCGATCCCGAGATTGAACGTCAACGCGGTCTTCAAGTGCAGGGTCTTCCCGAGCGCCGCGACGAGGAAATATCCGAAGTACGTATAGGAGAGTGGCGATCCGGAGAACCACGGTTCCGGGGGCGGCAAGGACACCGTGCGAGTGATCGCGTTGAGGAACGAGAAATCCATCGGCTTCTCGCCCCAATGGACCGCGGGATTGTAGAGGCGCACGATCAGAAAAAGGGCGAATACGCCCCAGAACACGACCTCTATGCGAAGGAGCTCTGGGAGACGAACCACAGCAACACCACGACGTCGCCACGTCAGGACTCCAACGAGCACGAAGACACCCGACACGAGGGTCAGTGTTCCCCGCGTGAAGGGCACCAAGCCGAGGCTCACCAAGGCCCACGACGCGTACGCGAAGACAAAGACTCCGAGCACTTTGCTGAGGGCGTAGGTGGCGACACCCTCCAGCCAGAAGGCGAGGATCGGATGGATCGCGAGACCGAGCACCTCCACGAGGAGCGCAAATAGAATGAACGCGTGGATGCTCGATTCGATTGGCGAGGCTTCGGACGAAGAGAACCCACCTTCCTTGCCGGCCGGCCTCGCCAAAAGAAGATCATCGCGAGACAGAGGTTTTGACGGCGGTATCTTACGCAGAATCTTGTCGGCCAACGTGGCGGCATTGAGCCGACCGGTGTTCTTGAAGATCACCACCTTGGGATGGTCATACACAGTGAGGGTCTCGTCTCCGAGCTCGTCGGGGATCTCGATCCCCAGAAGCGACGGCCTCGCGGCGACTTCGTGCACCAAGGTGTATCCGAGGTCTCCGGCAAAGAGTTGATAGAAGTAGTGACAGGTCAGCGGATACCTTTCGGGCGCCCTGGTCACAGCTCCGTACAGCCGCTTGGTCTGGAAGACAATGAAGTCCGCGGTCTCGAGCTCATGGGCAAGATTTCGGATCTTGGCGGGGCTGTCCGGCCGATCGTAGTAGCCAAAAGGAACCACCTTGTATCGGTCCGGGCTCTGGCCTGGCAACGGGAGCGGAAAACCCTCGTCCCAGTGCTGGCTCAACAGGCGGCTTCCGGACGGAATAAAGCGATAGACCCACTCGGACGCGGTCACCACCGTGTGCGGACGCGTGGAAACCGACCAGAACGCAAAGGCCGCAGCCAAAGTGCAAGACACCACGACAGGCAAAGCGATCCGTGACACGCGGCTCCCGGCACGGTATCCGCTCAGCAGCCAATCCGAAGCCCAGAGGATCATCATCGGATAAAGGGGCAGGAGGTATCGCGGAAGCTTCACCTCGAACGCGCCGGTCACGAGGAAGGTGGGGACGACCCAGGAAAGAAGGATCAACTCCTCCCAGCGTCGCTCCAGGACGGAGGTTCCCACGCGCGCCACCGTAGCCCAGATGGCGATCAGCCCCAACGCTGGGGCCATCCCCCAGAGCACGAGTTGCTCGAGATTGTAGAGATACCGGGGGGTGTGCATGTACTGCGTGGTGTAGGGAAAATCTCCGGCGTGGCACACCATACTTCCCTGTTCGAGAATGTCATGGCGAAAGCGGTCGAACCCGATCAATGCGTAGGGCTCGGCCACGGCAAACGCGGCGAACGCGGTCAACACAGCAACCAAGAGTCGTCCTGCCACGGAGAGGAATCGACGCTCGGACGCGGACCGAGCCACGCCAGCCACAAAGAGAGGCAGGAACAACGGCATCGCGCTGAACTTGGTCGCGATCGCAAGCCCGATGCAGGCTCCGGCCAGCATGAAGTCCCGAATCCGGCCATTTTGACTGGCCTTGATCAGCTGCATCAACGCCAACAGCACGAACATCGTCAGCAGCACGTCCACAGCCAGAAAGCGCGAGTTTTGGATGTGCAGGACGCACGCGGCCAGGAGAAACCCGGCCAGAAGGCCCACCGATCGGTCGTAAAGCCGGGTACCTAGGATGATGATGAGAAGGACCGTCAATGTCCCAAAGACAGCGGACAGCCGGCGACCGGTGAGGATCACGCTCCCATACCCCGAGGCCTCGGGATTGACGACCGAAAGCAGGCTGGTGGTCAACTTGACCAGGTAGATCGGCAACGATCCGTAAGCGAAGAACTCCGGGTCGAGACGAGGTGGCCAGAGCGACAGGCGTTGGACCGCGAAGGCCACGGCTCGTTCGTCGGGGTGGAAGGAATGGTTCTGATCCCATGCGACGTTCCAAAGCCTCACGACGGCAGCGAACACGAGAATTGCAGCCAACAGCGCACGAGGCCCCCACCTCGATCGAGCCGCCTCATCGCTCCCTCGCATCACCCTCACACCCTCTTTGGGCCATCGCACACTCCCGGAAGAGTCTTACCCCGAGCGCGGTCCTGTGTGCAATTTTGGCCAAAATCCGCGATTGGTTCTCTCAAGGCCGATTACCTATGGCGCACCGGCTGGTTCCCATGGTAGATTCGGTGAACGAAGCGCCCTGTTGATGAGGCCCACCATTGTGGAGGGTTCTCTGGATCGATCGGATGCCAGGAGGGTGAAAGAATGCGACTGTGGATGATCGGGTTTGGTGTCGGTCTGGCTCTTACCGTGACCGGGTGTGGAGAGCCAACCGTTCAAGGGGTTCCCAAAGAGATGTACGAGGAAGTCTGGAAGGAACACGTCGCGATCATGGTCAAACGGGGCGGAGCACTGCCGACAAAGGATCTGGAGGCTTCCCTCAAGAAGCACAACCTCACCCAAGAAGTGTGGAAGCAGGCCGTCGAAACCTACGGCATCTCCAAAGAGCTCCAGGAATACCAGCAGAATGCCATCTTGGCGGCGAGCAAGAAGAAACGCCAATAGAGACAAATCGAACCGATCGACAGAGCCTGTTCGTCCACAAAGCGACCCGATCTTGAGGTGGGGCTGATTTTCCCCCCCCTGCCTGGTATCATTCATACAGAGGCGGGGAGAGTCCCGCCTTTGTTTTTGATCGTCGAGCGTCGTCGTGAGGGAGGTCCTTGAAGAGTGCCTCGCTACGTTTACGTCGTTTTCGACAAAAAAGCCAACAAGAAGATCACCGATGAGGCAGAGGCCGCCTCTCCGGCCAAACTTCGGTCCGACCTCCAAGAAAAAGGCCTCTTTGTCATCCGTGTCGAGGAGAAGCTGGCCGGGCAGAAGAAGGGTTCATCGTTCTTCCAAAGCGTCTCCACAAAGGATCTCGTCAGTTTCTACAAGAGCCTGATGCTATCCGTGCGCGCCGGGGTCAGCCTGGCCCAGGTGTTCGAAACCCTCGCCTCCCAGTTCACCAGCAAGTATTTTCGCCAGGTGCTGGACGACATTTACGCCGGAATCACGAAAGGCCGAGCCCTCTCAGACTGTTTCCGACAACACCCCAAGGTGTTCGGAGAGCAGTTCGTCGCGATGATCGAGGCTGGGGAGGCCTCCGGAAAGCTGGCCGAGGTCCTCGAGGACTACTGCAAGTTCGACGAGGAGGCCCGGAGGCTGCGCGGTGAGGTGGTGGGGGCCATGATGTATCCGGCCGTCATCTTGCTCATCGCCATCACCGCGGTCTTGATCCTGACGCTTCACATCTTTCCGAAGTTCATCAAGTCGGTTTCGATCCCCATGTCCAAGATGCCCATGATCACGCAGGTGGTCTACGGGTTCTCGACGTTCGTCTTGTCCCACTGGCTCGCTATCGGTCTTACCTCGGGGATCCTGTTCTTCGGCCTGTCGTACCTGTTCACGAAGGTGCCCAAGGGGGTCCGGTTCTGGCATTGGTTTCAGCTCAACGTCCCCATGATAGGGACCCTGGTCGTGAAGGTCAATCTGTCGCAGTTTGCACGAACAATGGCGCTTCAGGCCCGCTCCGGCGTGGCGTCGATCCAGGCGCTCCAGCTCACCCACAAATCGATTTCGAACGTCTACTACCAGGACATGGTCGCGGACATCATCGAGACGATCAAACGGGGCGGCACCTACATGGACGCGATGACCAAACGGCCCAAACTGATCACGCCGCTCGTCGTGCTTCTCATCTCCGTGGGCGAACAGACAGGAACCTTCGACGAGGTGCTCGAGACGATCGCCGATTACTACGCCGAGGAGGTCAGGACGACCCTCAAGTCGGTCACATCGATGATCGAGCCCATCATGATCGTCAACATGGCCATCGTCGTAGGGAGCATTGCCGCCGCCATGTTCATGCCGATGTTCGACATGGTCGACAGCAGCAAGTAGTCCTCTCAGGCAGATGGGGGATCAGGGTCACACGGGGAGGGTGATCGTGAAGAGACTCCCTTTCCCCGGTTGAGACTCGACGGAGAGATCCCCTCCGTGGTCCTTGACGATCGCATAGCTGATCGAAAGGCCAAGGCCGGTCCCTTCTCCAACTTCCTTGGTGGTGAAAAACGGATCGAAGATGCGGTCAAGGTCTTCCGGTCGAATCCCCTCCCCCGTATCCTGAACCTCGACGACGATCCGGCACGGGGCCGTGTGGGCGTTCACGACGAGACGTCCGCCCTTTTTCATGGCTTGGCGCGCATTGTTGAAAAGATTGATGAAGACCTGCTGGAGACCCAGACGATCGCCGGTGAGTCGCGGAAGATCCGACTCGATCTGAAGCTGGACCTCGATTCCCCGGTCGATGAACGAGTAGCGCACCATCTCGACGCTTTGAATCAAGGCCTCCCCGATGTCGACCGTCTCGGTCTGCTGCGGGGATTGGCGGGAAAACTCGAGCATCTTCCGGACGATGGACGAAGCCCGATCGATCTGCTCCACGATACTGGCGACGTTGGAGTGGACCTCCGCCTCGTTTCCCGGCTGCCGTGAGAGAAGCCCCTCCTGGACGAGTTGCGCCATGATCTTCACGTTCGACAGCGGGTTATTGATCTCGTGGGCCACGCCAGCGGACAGAACGCCCAGCGAGGTGAGGCGCTCCACCTGGCGCATCTTCTGCTGGAAACGGCGGATATGCGAGAGATCCTTGATCGTCTCGACGCCCCCGGGAAAGTCACCGGTCCCCTCGAACGTCGAACCCACGACCAGCCAGGACCGACCCTCGGTCTCGAATTCCTCCAGATACTCTTCCTGCGCGAGAGTCTCCTGGCGCTCGCGAGCTCCATGGACTCGATCGAGGATGCACGAGAATCCGCAGAAGGGGTAACGAAATACCTCGTGACAGAATCGTCCAATGACATCGACGGCCTTCAGACCGGTCAGTCTCTCGGCGGCCGGATTGAATACACGGATGACCTTGTTGCGATCGACGGTATAGAGACCATCGGCCACCGAAGCGATGACAGCATTGGAGAACGTGTTGGCGGCGCGCAACTCGTCCGTGCGACGGGCGACCCTGTCCTCGAGCTCGAGGTTGATCCGCGATAGCTCCTCTCGGGAGAGCCTGAGTTTTGCGATCATCTCGTTGAAACTGGTCACGAGACGGTCTTCCTCCCGACTGGAGCCCCTGAACGTTGGAAGCTCGGCGAGATCTCCGGCCGAGATCCGCTTCGTCGCGTCGACGAAATTCTCAAGAGGCCTCGTCACGAGATCGCGGAGGAGCAGATGAAGAAAAACGGCGACCAGAACGACCACGTCCACGGCAATTACGGTATTGAGCATCGACACGTCGTCAGCACCGGCCATCTGGCCGCGCCTCCAGTAGCCGATCGTGACCTTGGCGATGACGTTTCGTTTGGAGTCGACGCAGTCAGACTCTCGCTCGAAGTATCGAACCGGACTCAAAGCCTCCCGGCGGGCGACTTGATAGAAGAGGTCGCCTTGCGCCGTGCGGATCCTCAGGCTCGCGAGCTCCTCGTCCTGGTTCTTCAACAGAAGATCACGAAGAGCCACCTTCATGGCCTCTTCGTCATTGGTCGTCCGGTACTTCTCGACAACCATAGAGACGATCTTTGTCAGGTAGACCGTCTTCCAGCGAATCCGATCCTGGAACTCGGTGAGGTCGATCGCCAGATAGTACCCGTAGTACAGCGCCACCAACAGGACGACGAGGACGAAGACGGCAATCCCCATGATCCGGACGTGCAAGGAAAGTTTCGAACCCATTTTGGCGTCCTCACCGGTAGAAGAGACCGTCCGACACTTTCCATAATAACGCACCCCCATAATAACGCACCCCCATGCCGGATGCTTTCCACTTGCCCCAAATCCTTCACCTCATTCTGGCAAACCCCGTGATCATGAGCATTTCGAGGACATAGACTATCACTTCCCTGGACCCCAGATGTGCCCCGGATGCAAGAAAGAACGAAGTCGCCGCGACGCAGGTGTACAGAGAAGTACATTGAGGAGCGGCGACGAGTTCTGACGCAGCAGACGAGTGGGCAGACCAGGGCGCAGATGGGGGATCAGGGTTGAACTGAGGGGCTTCCTAGTGATACGGTGTCGACGACCGGGCTCCAAAGGAGATCGTCTCTTGAGAATACTCGTCACTGGCGGCGCTGGATACATTGGCTCGCACCTCGTCGATCGCATGATGTCCGAAGGCCACGAGGTGTCCGTTGTGGACAACCTCTTCACAGGCAAGATCGACAACATCGCCCAGCATCTGGGCAACGAACGGTTCCATTTCGTCAACGACTCGATCCTGAATGAGGATCTCATGGAGCGGCTGATATCCCGGGTCGAGCTGGTCTACCATCTGGCCGCCACGGTTGGGGTTAAGCACGTTGTCCAGGATCCACTCTCAGGCGTCCTCACGAACGTCCAGGGAACGGAAATCGTCTTGAAGTATGCCTTCAAGTATTGGCGAAGGGTTCTCTTGGCCTCGACATCGGAAATCTATGGGAAGACGACGAACTTCCCGTTCCGTGAGGAGGACGACCGGGTCCTCGGTTCCACGAGTATCCACCGATGGAGCTACTCGACCTCCAAGGCGATCGATGAGCACATCTCGTTCGCCTACTTTGACAAGGGGCTTCCCATTTCAATCGTGCGGTACTTCAATTCCTATGGCCCGCGGATCGACGAGCAGGGTTACGGCAGCGTTGTGGCCCAGTTCGTCCGACAGGCCCTCACGAATCAACCTCTGACCGTCCACGGAGATGGCTCCCAAAGCCGCTGCTTCACGTTCATCAACGACACCGTCGAAGGCACGGTCCGGGCCGCAACGGCGAAGTCCGCCTTGGGCAAGGTATTCAACGTCGGTACCACCGAGGAGACCAGGATCATCGATCTGGCCCGCACCATCATCCGGATCACCGGATCCAAGTCGGAGATACTGTTCCTGCCCTATGATAAGGTCTTTGGAAAGGGCTTTGAGGACACGACGCGCAGACTGCCTGACATGAGTCGCGCCCGCGCGCTCTTGGACTGGGAACCAACGATCAAGCTCCAGGAAGGGCTTCCCAAGACATTGGCCTGGTGCCGAGCCAACTATGAGCTCTCCCTTCCTCACAGCGAGCCGGTAGAGTACCAGTAGCCAATAGTCCTCTGCATCCGCCAAGTCATGGGGGATTCTTCGTAGTCTTCCGCGGGCGTCGTTTTGGGCTCGGACGCAAACGAGGCACCTCTGCCGTCTTGAAGGGAGACGGTCGCCCGTCCCAGGGGAATCCCGTCCTGATTTGTTCTGGAGAGAAACCTTGGTGCGTGCTATCATTCCTCCTCATCTCTGGGGTTGAGAGCGGCTCGATTCTCACCTCGAGTGCATTCGGGATCCGACAAACCGGTCAAGAAGGACGTCCTGGAGGTTCCATCCCATGGAACTTGCGTACTCCCTCCCACGAGGACTCTTCTACATGACCGTTTTCGCCATTTCGTCGGTCCTCGCTCTCTTCCTGACACCCTTGGCCAAGCGACTGGCTCTGAGGCTGGACATTGTAGATCGCCCCGGGGGACGCAAGATTCACTCCGCCGTGGTTCCCTATCTGGGCGGACTGGCCATCTACCTGGCATTCTGGCTTGCCTTGGGGCTGTCGATGGCGGCTCACCTGAAACAGCTGACGGCCATCGTCGTGGGTGGAACGTTGGTGATGCTCCTGGGCCTCTGGGACGATCGATTCGGAATGCACCCCGTGAAGAAGATGGCCGGCCAGTCGATGGCAGCCGTCATCGTGCTGTCCGCCGGAATCCAGTTCCACCTGGCGGACAGTCCGTTTGTGAACTTGGCGGTCTCTCTGGTCTGGATCGTGGGCCTGACCAATGCGATGAACCTTCTGGACAACATGGACGGCCTGTCCGGAGGCTCGACCTTGATCTCGTCGTCCTTCGTCTTCCTCGTCGCAGCCTACAATGGGCAGTTCTTGGTGGCAGCCATGGCTCTCTCCCTGATGGGAGCCTGCCTTGGTTTCCTTCGCTACAACTTCGCCCCTGCTTCGATATTTATGGGAGACGCGGGGAGCTTATTTCTCGGATTCATCACGTCCGTGATGAGCCTGAAGTTGCGGCCTGCCGCTGGCGCTGAAATCCTCAACATCCTGGTGCCGGCCACACTTCTCGGGCTCCCGATCCTCGACACGACCCTCGTGATGATCCAAAGAGTCCTCCACAGCCGCCCTTGGTATCTGGGAGGCAGGGACCATTGCTCACACCGACTCGTGATCGCGGGGTGCAGCCGGACTCTCGCTGTCTTGATCCTTTACGTGGTCACGATGGTGTTCGGCGTTCTGGCCATTCTGCTGAATGTCCTGGGACCACGCCCCTACCTCGGCGCGACCATCGGCGTCTACGCCATGGCCCTCTTCACGCTGTTCTCGGCAATCCCGGCCTATCATAAGGAGATCGGCGAGTTGACACTCGACCAAGCGCGGGGGGGTTTCCCGACAGGCCCCGAGAGGTAAACCTCCCGCCTCCGGGGTCCGGGTCCAGGGAGGCGGACGAGGCCGATCGATCGACCCGAGGGTGTTCGTCGTGAAAATTCTGGTGACTGGAGCCGCTGGGTTCATTGCTTCTCACGTGGCCGATCGATACATCGAGGCAGGACACGATGTCGTGATCGTGGACAACCTTTCCACCGGGAAAAGAAGAAATGTCCCCGCAAGAGCCTGTCTCCACGTGATCGACATCAACGACCCTTCAGTGGCCGATCTGGTCGAGCAGGAGAAGCCCGACGTGATCAACCACCACGCGGCGCAGATCGATGTCCGCAGATCGGTCGCCGATCCGATCCACGACGTGAAGACCAATGTGGAAGGCACTCTCCGTCTCGCAATGGCGGGCCTTACGTGCGGAACTCGCCGGTTCATCTTCGCCTCGACCGGTGGAGCCATCTACGGCGAACAGGACGTCTTTCCCGCCACCGAGACCCACCCCACGAATCCTCTCTCCCCCTACGGCGTCTCGAAGCTGGCCTCGGAGAAGTACTTGGCGACGCTCGCCCATAACAACGGGCTCGAAGTCGTGTGCCTCAGGTACTCGAACGTCTACGGTCCCCGACAGTCACCCGACGGGGAAGCCGGCGTGGTCGCTATCTTCGCCAAGAGCCTCCTGGCTGGGCGCTCGGCAATCATCAATGGAGATGGTTTGCAGACCAGGGATTTCGTCCATGTGGGTGATGTTGCCGCAGCCAATCTGCTGGCGCTGACCACTGAGAAGCCGGCCACCTACAACATCGGTACGGGGGTGGAAACGACCATCCTCGACATCTACCGGATTCTTGCCGCATCGGCCGGTCACCGACAGGCCGAGATCCACGCCTCAGAAAAACGAGGCGAGCAGCGGCGATCCTGTATCGATGCATCCAAAGCCAAGAAGCTTCTCGGCTGGACGTCGAAAACATCTCTCGTCGACGGCCTGACCGAGACTCTCGAATCGTTTCGTTCGACTCTTCCTTAGCCCCCCCCTCATCGCGGCACAACGGCGTGCCGATGTTAGAGACAAGATTCACCACGGATCGGTTGCATTTGTCTTGAGGTCAAGGGAGGAGTCGGTCATGCGCACGGCCAGTCGAGCTTTGAAGATCAGGTGCATCACGGCGATTGCCGCCGCTTTCGTCTATGTCATTTGGCCGGCCTTACTCTTGGCCGAAGCCGGCGCTCCTTCTGACTTCGAGGTCCAGAGTCTGGCTCCGAAGGATGGGGACACCTCTGCTCCGGCCGCGCCCCAAGAGAACAACGCCCGGTCAAAGGCCGACGCCCAACCTGCTCCGGCGAATGAGGAGCGTGGCAAGGAAGTCTACGCAAAGAATGTCGCCAGGGTGAAGCGGATCAAGTCGCTCTTCGCCAAACTCAGGGATCAGGTGGAGGCGATGGAGACTCCGAACACTCAGATCGCTTCGTTGCCGCAGGAGCTCCCTCCGGAGGCCTTGGACATCGATGACGACTCGATGGCGGGCGATGGTTCCTCGGTCCTCGACGAAGCTCCGGCCGCAAATTCCAGGAGGAAGAATGGCAAGGGGGGCAAGTCGCAGGTCGTGGCTCACGCGAACGGCGCCACCTACCGGATCCAGAAGGGCGATACGCTGGAGAAGATCGCCAAGAGGCTCCTGGGAAGTGCGAAGAAGGTCGGCGCTCTCGCCAAGGCCAACGGCATCACCGCCAGCACACCACTGAAGATCGGTCGGGAACTCGTGATTCCTGGCGGCAGGCAGTCGACCGGTGCGTTGGAGGACGCGAATCTGGGGGACGTGGCGGTGGGCGAGAGCGACACCAAGCACGCGGCCAAGGGGACCAAGTCGGCCAAGGCGACCACGCGCAAACCCAAGAACCCTGGCTCAGAACCTGTCCTGGACTACTCCAACTACGAGTTCAAGATGTACGTGATCAAACCGGGTGACAGTCTCCCCAAGATCGCCAAAGCTTTCTATGAGGATGGAGGAGGAAGCGATCTGATCCGGAGGTACAACAGGCTCGGATCCAAGAACGAGACGGCTGTTCTGAAGCCCGGTGAGAAGCTTCTGATACCTCTTCCCAAGAAGAAGGCCAACGACGATCGATACGAGAAGGCCAAGAAGGGCGTCTTCTAGGAGTAACAGACTGGAAGCGGTCTCGGTCGTCGAGGGCCCGGCAGCCGACCCAGCTGACCCGTGACTCAATCGGTCAGCTGGGCTTGCCTCCCTCTCTTGCCGGAAAGGGCTGCGCTTGACAGAGATGAATGGATTTGCCGAGTTTCTCTTGAAATGGTCAGGTTCCAGGCGTATATAGAATCACATTGATCGGCTCGTGGAGCCAATTCGTGAGAGCGCGTGATTGGCGTGGTCTGGCCCGTGAGGGGGAGACCGAAATTCGAGTCTGATTCATCGGCCGGCTCCGCCAGGGCGCTGGAGCGTTCCACAGGGGGCTACCCATCTTGAAAGAGCTCCTGTACGAGGGCTTCGAGGACAGTAAGGTCTCCATCAAGAAGTACATTTCGGACCTCACCTGCAAACTGGTCCGTCAGAAGACGGTCAATGTACCTGTCTCGCAGCTCCCAGCGTACCCGTACATGGACGTGCCGGGTCAGGAAGAGCGAGTCACGGCGATCTTGGCCGAGGAGTGCGCTCGCCACAAGATCACCCACAAGATTTACGAGCGTGACGAGCACAGACCCAACCTTGTCTTTTCCGTCGGGAAAGGGCGTAAGAAGCTGATCGTTGCGTGTCACACCGATGTCACTCCGCCAGGCAACGGGTGGAAGACGAACCCTTTCGAACCGGTCGTGAAGGGTGGGGTCATCACCGGACGTGGTGCGCTGGACAACAAAGGACCTCTGGCCGCGTGCCTCGCTGCAGCGATCGCCCTCAAGCCCATGGAGCGAGATCTCAAGGGGCAGCTCGTGGTTGTGGCGTTCGCTGACCAATCCGTGGTGCCGGCCAAGGCGGACTCCGACTGTGGCCTCGACCATCTGCTCTCGGAGGGGCTCATCAAGGCGGAATTCGCCATCATTCCTGATGTCGGCAAAGAGCTCAGGGCCATCGGCGTTGCGGAGAAGGGGCGCATCCTTCTGCGCATCCGTTGCCACGGGACACAAGTCCATGGTGCGCTTCCGGAAAAAGGTGACAACGCCATCATGAGGATGGTCCGTCTCCTGAAGCGAATCTCCACGTTGACTCTTCCCTATAAGCCCCATGAGCTTCTCGGACGTCCCACGCTCAACGTCGGGGAGATTCACGGAGGATCGTGTCCTTCCATGGTCCCCGCCGAGTGCGAGGTTTCCCTCGACATCCGATACCTTCCGGGGCAAGCGTCCGAGGCGATCGTCGACGAAATCAAGAAGCTGTCGGCCGAGATCGGCGGATCGTTCGAATTCATCGTCGATTCTGACACGAAGCCTTGCCAGGTGGATCCGGACAACATCTTGGTTCGCTCGATCCAGGAGAACACTCTGGCACTTCTTGGCTACGAGGCGAATCTGACCGGAACGGGCATCTCGTCGGCAGCGAGGAAGATGGCGCGCGCTGGAGCGCTGGCCGTTGGCTTCGGTCCCGGAAACGACGCTGTTCTCGATAGCGCGAATGAATCCGTGGACGTGGAACAACTCTACAACTTCGCTCGCATCGTAGGCGGAGTGATCGTCGACCTCTTCACGTAGAAGCGTGCCGGGGTCTTGCTTCGACAGGCCCCTGAGATCGGCCTGGGATCAGGATTTAGACAGCTGAAGGACTCGAAGGATCGCCGACTTGATCCGGTCCTCGTTGAAGGGCTTCACGATGAAGTCCCTGGCCCCCAGGAGTATGGCTTCTTTCATGACCGACTCCTGCCCAACCGATGTGACCATGATGATATTCGCCCGAGGATCGGAGCCCAGGATCGACTTCGTCGCGGTCAGGCCGTCGACCACGGGCATCGTGATGTCCATGGTGACAAGGTCCGGGCGCAGCTCGTCGTACAGCCGGATCGCTTCAGATCCGTTGACAGCCTCACCCACGACCTTCAGACCCATCTTCTGAATGAGTGCCCGAAGGATGTTGCGGATGATCCGGGCATCATCCACGATCAGAACGCTTTTGCTCACCAATTGCGGATCGATCATCGCTCTTGAGGGGTCGATCGAGTCAGGACCCAGACCGGAGACTCGCAGAAGATCTCTCGTCGGCTGCCCGCAGGCACCATATCCACTCGGACGAAAGACCCTGTGATCGGACCGTTGACCACTCCTACATGTCTTGGCTATCCAACAGAATCCCCAGACTTCCCTGTCTGAGGATTCTCAGTCTGCCATCATTCCATTCTACCACCGTCGAGGCAACGCCCGAAACCGATAACTTGTCCGACACGAGCAGGTCGAGCCGTTCTCCAAAGGCTGTCCGGATCTGGTCGACACCCGAGAGTTCCGGGTGGCCGCTCCTGTTCGCGCTGGTTGCGGCCAGAGGCTCGTCGAGAAGCATAAGGAGGTCGAGCAGTACGGGTCTGTCCGGAACTCGAAGCCCAAGTCGACAGACTCCTCGCTGCACCGCAGGCAGGGGGGTGCCGTTGGTGGGCACGACCAGGGTCAAGGGACCGGGCCAATGGAGATTCGCGAGACGATCCACCGGCTCCGGCCAGGAGGAGGCGAAGCGGCGTGCAATTCGAGCGTTCCCAACGAGACAAGCCAGAGGCTGAGAGTCGTGTCGTCCTTTGAGTTCGTAGAGTCGTTCGACGGCTTGTGCATCACTCGCTCTCGCACCGACTCCCCAGACTGTATCGGTGGAGAAGGCGACCACTCCTCCATTCTTGAGAACGGTGTCCCATTCGCGGAGTTGAATCAGATAGGGCTCTGTCCCGCGTGAGTCCGGATCGATTTCGATCAAGCGGAGCACGAGCCCTCCTTGGATCCGGACACCACGGATCCAGACACCACGAATCCGGACGCCACGAGCACTCGATCCCTTCCCGCCAAATCTTCGCAGATCTCGCAGGAGACGAAACCCGCCTCTCGAGCGAGATTCAAGGAGTCCTCACCCTGGCTGGCACCGATTTCCACGACCACGAGACCTTCTGGAACGAGCCGTTTGCTGGCCACATCAAGAACCGCCCGGATCCCCGAAAGCCCATCAGGGCCTCCCTCCAGTGCCAACCTCGACTCGAAGTCGCGGACCGACGGATCCAGGCACTCCCACTCTCGAGTTGCGATGTAGGGAGGATTGGACACAACGAGCGACAAAGGCGGAAGAGAGGGTAGTTCACGGCAGAAATCGCCCTTTGTGATCTGGATCGAGAGCCGGTGGAAGCGGGCGTTCTTTCTGGCCAACCGGATCGCGACGGGGTCGGAGTCGACGGCGATGACAGACAGGTTGGGTCTCTCCCGCTTCAGGGTGATCGCGATCACTCCGGTGCCTGTTCCAAGGTCCACGGCGAATCCTGTGAGATCCTTCGGCGTTCGCTTTAGAACGGCGTCCACGACCAGCTCTGTCTCCGGCCTCGGGATCAGGACTCCCCTGGTGAGCCAGAATCGCGCCCCGTAGAAGTCCCAGCTCCCCACGACGTACTGGAGCGGCATCCCGGAGATCCGAAGAGCGAGGAGTTTTCTGAGTCGGCCCAGTCGCCACCGATCGATCCTCTCTCCACCACGCTGCGGCAGCTGGCCACACGATACTCCCAAGACCTCTTCGAGCAAGACCCTGGCTTCGAACGAGGAGTTCTCGACCCTCGCCTCTTCGAGGGTACGGGTCGTTTCCGCGAGAGCCTGATCGACCGTCAAGTGAGGCTCCGTGACCGCTCTAGACCTCTCCTAGTCGAGACTCCTGATCGGCAATCTGAAGAGCGTCAAGAATTTCGTCCAGATCGCCCTCGAGGATGTCCGAGAGCTGATAGAGGGTGAGGTTGATTCGATGGTCCGTCAATCGTCCCTGTGGGAAGTTGTAGGTGCGGATCCGTTCGCTTCTGTCTCCCGTCCCCACTTGGCTCTTTCGTGTCTGGGCACGTTCCGCGTCGCGTTTTGCCTTCTCGATGTCTAGAAGTCTCGCCCGCAGGACCCTGAGCGCCTTGGCCTTGTTCTTGAGCTGCGATTTTTCGTCCTGGCAGGTCACGACCAGCCCTGTGGGAAGGTGCGTGACTCGGACCGCGGAGTCGGTCGTATTCACGCTCTGCCCACCCGGACCGGACGACCGGTAAACATCGATGTTGATGTCCTCGGGACGGATCTGGACATCGACCTCTTCCGCCTCCGGAAGGACCGCCACGGTGATCGTCGACGTGTGGATTCTCCCTCCCGACTCCGTGACAGGAATCCTTTGCACACGGTGAACCCCGGACTCGTATTTCATCCTCCCATAGGCCCCCTCGCCCTGGATCGAGAAGATGATCTGCTTGTATCCGCCCACCCCGGTGGGATGAGAGTCGAGGTTCTCCATTTTCCAGCGTCTGGATTCCGCGTATTTTGTGTACATCCGGTACACGTCTCCGGCAAACAGACCAGCCTCGTCCCCTCCGGCTCCGGCACGGATCTCCACCAGGATGTTCTTTTTGTCGAGAGGGTCTTTCGGGATGAGGGAGAGCTTCAGCTGATTGACGAGTTGGGCCAATCGCGGCTTGAGCGTTCGGGCTTCCTCTTGTGCCAGTTCGGTCAGATCGTGGTCGTTGCCGGCCCGGCAGATTTCGTCGGCCTCGGCGAGCTGGGCCTCCACCGTCTGGTACTCCCTGTAGAGCAAGACCGCTTCCTCGAGCTCCGAGCGCTGTTTGGCGAGCTTCTTGTACTTCTGGGGGTCCGATGCTACATCCGGCGAGGCCAGACTCTCCTCCAGCTTGGAGAATCGATCCAGCAGTTCGTCCAGCTTCTCTGAAACCTTCTTGTCGAGCATTACGTGGGTTCTTTCACGAGGCGGTCAACCATCGTTTGATGACGAGACGAACCGCCCGTCACATCCTTCGGACGATTTCGCGCACCAGCGTCACAAAGCGGGGACCCGCCTTGTTCGTCGCCTCGATGACCTCCTCGTGGGTGACCTGGAGGGTGCTCTCGCCGGTGGCTTGGTTGGTGATGAACGAGATGCCCAGGACGTCGCGGGTGCCCATCTGCTGGGCCACGATGACTTCCGGCGCGGTCGACATTCCGACTGCGTCTCCGCCGATCTTGGACAGGAACCGAAGCTCCGCCTTGGTCTCATAGCTGGGACCGGTCAGCGCCACATAGGTCCCACGGACGATCCGGATCTCTTTGTCTTTCGCGACCCCTTCCGCCAGCGCCTGGAGTCTGGTGGAAAACGGCCGGCTCATGTCGGGAAACCGCGGGCCTGGCGACGGGTCGTTCAGTCCACGAAGGGGGTTGGCGAACATCAGGTTGATCAGGTCGGTGATGATCATCAGGTCTCCGACCTTGAAGTTTCGATTGAGTCCGCCAGCGGCGTTGGTGACGATGTACTGCTTTGCGCCCAGAGCCGCGAAGACTCTCATGGGAAGAGTCACCTGGTCGAGCGGATATCCTTCGTAGTAGTGGAAGCGTCCCTGCATCGCCACGACACTCTTGCCCTCTAGTCGACCGAAGAGAAGCTGGCCTTTGTGCCCGTGAACACTCGCCGAGCCAAAGCCGGGGATGTCCGCGTACGGGATCTGGGCCTGTGCCTCCACGCAGTCGGCCAAACCGCCAAGCCCACTCCCGAGAACGATGGCGATCTCCGGTTCGAAGCGGGTTATCGCCCGGATTGCGCGCACCGCCCCGTCGATCCTCGAGGTCAGAGGGACGTTCTCCTGCTTTCCGGCCCCGTTGTTCGCGTCTTCATCTGGATTCTTCGTGGAAATCACATCCTGGAAGATACACTGGGCGAAACCTGGCTGTAAACAAAAGTGTGGAACTCTTGGGGAGATCCGAGACCCCATGGAAAGGGGATGTGATAGTCTTGGACCAGGGCTTCTCCATCTCCGAAGCTTAGGGAGTGTCAGTCCTCATCTTCGTCGACATGGTCTGTGTCGTGTTGGCTTTGTTTCTCGTCTGCTGCATGCCATTCCACGTTTTCTGTTGCATACACTTCTTGACCGGACTCTCATTGATCATCGGGGAGCTCCTGGAGCAAATTACGCAAAACGCCACTCACGTCACTTCGGTGACCGAGGCGATGGTCTTAGCTCTTGTTGTCGCCGGATTGTTCGAACCGGCCAAGCGTCTCGTCCAGCGCCGTATGGATCGTCTTTTCTTCCGCGACCCAGAGATTCGCAGGCGGCTTGCCGGTCTGGAGAGAGTGTCGAGCTTCGTTGTGGCGAAAGACCTTGGGGCCCTCTCGCGACTCAAGGAGGATTGGGCCTGGATCATTGCCCAGGTCAAGGGGCAGTCTCCTGACCGAGGATCCAACGGGGGGGAGGGGTGTGGATAAGGCCGGTCTCCAGGAGCTCATCCGACAACTCAAGTCGACCGACGAGGGACTGAGGTTGAGGGCTGCCAACCTGCTGTCTCTCGAGATGGGAGAGGACATGCGCTTGGCACTGGCCTCTCTCAAAGACGCATTCCTCCACGATCCCAACCCGGCGGTTCGTTTCTTGGCTGCCAAAGCCCTTAAGAATCAAGGCATAGAGCCTGACGATCTCTCCCGGGGTGGCCCGGTTGCCCAGAAGGTCCCGGAACCCCCTGTCGAAGTCGACAGTCCGGACGAGGGACTGCTTTCGTTCCAGGGAGGGATTCGTGCCTTCTGGCTGACGGCCCAGGAATACCTGAGGACCCCCTTCAACGGTCTGTGTGACTGCCTGAGGGCCAATCCGGAGCGTGTCGGACCGTGGATGGCCGCGAATGCCGAAGATCTGGGGATCGACATGGTCGTTCCCCATCTGCTGGAGTGGCACTTTCGGGAGGTGGGGCAATCCAAAGACTGCTCTTCCAAAGACTGCTCTTCTTCTCTTGCCGGTCCACCCCGGGTCGCCGAGGTGGCCGGTCGTTGGCACGCGCTGCCTCGCGAGAGTCTGAGTCCCGTCCGTGGTGATCTCCGGGGACCAGGCCTGGATCTCGCGCTGTCCGTGCTGGCCTCGTCCCCGATCGACGCCATTCGAGCCATCGCCCTTCGATTTCACGAACCTCAGGACGTGGAAGCTGTTCGGCACTTCATGGAGGGTTTCGGCCAATCGTCGCCGATGCTTCTCGACAGCCTCGTAGAGGTTCTCAAGCGTCTCGGCCAGAGAAGGAGAGACCTTGCGGTCAAGATCCTATCGAGCTGTCTTGGTCATTTCCGTCCGGGGCAGGAGTTGTTCCGGCTCGTCGGCATCGCTCGACTTTGCGCGGTCCTCGTCTCACCCGCCACCTTGGCGTTCGTGAAGGCTCAGCTCCCGCAGGCTGAGGGAGCTGCCAAAGCCGCGTTGATCGATGTTGTGGCGCGACACAACATCTCCGACACGGACAAGGTGACGTTGGTCGGAGGTTTCCTGAAGGATCAGAATCCGTTGGTCGTCATCAGGACATTGGCGTGTCTCTGGAACTCGTCTCAGCGTTCGTTCATCATCTACCTCATCTCTCGATATCTCAATCATCCGGAGCCCTCGATCCGTTCGCAGCTCGCCTGCGCCCTCGGTGACGTGGCCGCGTCGGAAGTCCTTCCGTACCTTGTGCAGTTACTCAATGATCCGGACGTGGAGGTCCGCAGTCAGGCTTGGCGCGGTCTCGACCGTCTGCAGGGAGAGGAAGTCATGCACCGTGTCGCGGGGCTTCTGACCGATCCCCACGACAGGGTTCGAGCCTCTGCTTTCAGGTTCATTCTGGAACGTTCCGTCGGAGACCGGCAATTACTGACTCGCGTTGGCCTGCGCATCGACAAGGCCCCTCCCGCCGTGGTTCTGGAACGGCCCGACAGATTGAATCCCGCGGGTGTCGGGGGCAAAGACGGAGGTTCGTCAAAGGTCGAGGTGTCTCTTCAAGACCCATGGGTGGCCGAGATGGTGCTGTCCGGGCTTGAATCGGTCGTCGATCCACAGGTGATCCCTCTCGCCGAAACCCAAGTCCTCAGCAAGAACCCCTGGGTTCGTGCGCGTGCGACCCGTCTTCTTTGGAAGTTGGGCGAGCTCTGGTCCGTGGACAACGTGAACGATCTCTTGAGCGATTCCGACCCGAGCTCCTGGGAGGCTGGGGTTGTGACCTTGGCGGAGCTTGGCGTTGTCTGTCGTCAGGAAGTCCGGTTGCTGCAGCATCCCATTCTTCGATCCGCACTCCGTCGCCATCCGACGTTCGAGAGCCACGCCAAGAAGGGCGCGAAGTAATCGGTTTCCTCTGACGAGCAGCAAAGACTTTTAGTATTTGTCAGCCCCCACCCTTGATGCCCCCTTTTGCTTCTCTCCGAAGGCTACTATACTCATAAGAGACCCTCTGCGCGCCGTCCCTTTCAGTCACCTCGTATGCCATTCTTCCGTCGGCCGAATCTTCTCTTGAGCGTTCTCCTCACTCTCTGGACCTCGGGTGTGGGGTTTGGTGCGTCCGATCCACCCCTGTCCTCACCCGATCCCCGCGAACCTCCGGCCCCACTCGTCAGGCTTTTTGCCGAGGAGGCGAAGGGCCTGCTGACAGCCACGAGAAATCGGGAGTTCCTCTCAACCCCGCTGTCGACAGAGCTTTTCGACGGTCTCAAAGCTCACCTCGGCCGCGATGTGACCGAGAGAGTCGTCCGGTGGCGAAACGTGGAGGGCAAGACCATCCGGGACCTTCTTCAGAGCTCGTCCGCGATCGTGACCGACTACCCGCAGGCGATCTCGTATCTGATCTCTGTCCGGCGGAGACAGGGAGTGAAGGTTTTCGGCAATGACCTGAGCCCTCAGACCCTCGAGATCGAGAACCCGGCCCGGTCCATCCCCGATGCCGACCTCCTGAGGATCGGCTCCGGAGCTCCCGGAGCTGGAGATGAAGACCGATTCAGGGACTATCTCAAGGCGAACTTCGGCCTCGACGACAATCAGGTACAGGCCTATGCGGTCTATCTGAGACTGACTCAGTCTCCGACTGGTCCGCCCCCGCGAGATCTGTCGGGACTCGGGTCGAAGGCCTTCTCCGAGGCGCTCAGCCAGAACACGGAAGTCGGTGGGAAGGGCGGGTTGTACGTTCCCTCCCGTGAGATTCTGTCCAGATTCGTGCAGATCCTCTCCTTCCAGCAGCAGTTCTCCAGGACTCCTGGCGCTGACCCTTCGAGCTTCAAGGGGTCTGACGGACGGACTCTGGGGGACCTTCTCTCCGAGTTCGAGCCGGATGTCTCCAAACGAAGCACGATGGACGAGCTGAAGAGCCTGTCAGTCGACGAGGTGCGATCTCGAGTATTCGGTCTTCTCCGCAATATCGCCATCGGCGACCTGAACGGACCCAATCACTTCTTGATCGATCTGAAGATCGCCCGGGTGTTGAAGCCCCCTAAGGGCGACGCTCAGCCCGTCGTGAACTCTTCCCGCCGCCTCAGAGGTGCGAAGCTCGACGAGGTGATCGGAAACGGCCAGGTCAGGGCTCAAAATGACGCGCTGTACAAAAGCCTCATCCTGGATGAGCTCAAACCGTCCCAGCGCGATCAGATCGAGCTCGACTCCGATGGTGAATTCTTCAGCATTCGGGGGCGTCCGGCAGATATTCGTCAGAAGCACTACGATCCGCCGGTCGACCCGGAATCGACGATCTTCGGTGCCGGGATGAACCTCGAGAACCGGCCTCCCAACCAAGACTGAGCCTGTGAACAAGCACTCTCGATCGGTTTTCGAAGTCTTCTCCTGACAGAGATCCCTAATATCTGTCGCGCCTTCTGTCCGATAGAGATATAGAGAGGGGTCTCGTCCGTTGTTGTTCATAATCGGAGAGTGCCCCGGGGAGAATGAACAGGCCTCGCTACCATCCCCGGTCTTACCCGTTTCGCTTCGCCCGCCCGGACTCGATCGAGTCGGGTCAAGGTGACGAGTTCGTCGATTCTCGTACGATCGACATGCCCTTCTTCGCCAAACGGTCCGGACGATCCGATCAGGGACCCAAGAGCTTCCTGGAACGACTGTTCCACATCTGCTTACAGGCCTTCTTGGGAATGGTGGCGTTCGCGCTCTTCGTGCTGGCCATCTTGAACTACCGGATCACGCTCTTCGGTGACGGGTGTGTCACGTTCGACCGCAAACCCACGTGGACCTTCGATGATACCTTCCGCTATGGAGGAAACACCCCTCCGGCAGGTCGAAACGTCGCACTCTTCCCGCTAGCTGAGAGAAGTACGGCATCATCGGAACGAACACGGACCGAGGCGGGAAACTCCGGTCAGTCGATCGTTCCACGGCTGGTAAACAGGGTTCCATGTGAGCCAGGCCGATCTATTGGCTGCACCGCAGGGGTTGCCATCATCCCCTCGAACCACCCCCCCGTTGAGGGAGATCCGGTTGGAGAGATCGTTCAAGCCCATCTCAACCGTGCGCCTGTGAGTGAACCGGTCTCTTCGAACGCCCCGCGCGGTGTCTATGTGGAAATTTCGGCCCCCGTGCCCATCACCCGCCGAGATCCGGCCGGCGAGGCGGCACAACCGACAACGGAGTCGAAGGTCTCACCAATCGCGCGAGTCGAAGACATCGTTTCCGGCAGGGCCGTTCCTCGAGAGTACGCCATGGCGTCCAGGCGCAATGCTGTTGAACCGGAACGAATATCCGAGGGACAGGACCAGGTCGAGTGTCGTCGTATCCGGTCAAAGATCGAACGGGCGGTTGCTCAGCATGAGACGGCCTGTTCTGGCCGGAAAATGAACAAGCTGAGGCTGTTCGCGCTGATCGAGCGGGGGTATCTCGACGATCTATTGGCTTGCCCCAACGGTGGAAACTGGACTCTGTCCCACAATGCCGGGGCACCCGTTGTCCGGTGCTCTGTGCATAGGATTCCGTAGCGGCAATGGATTCGTTCATGGGCCTTGTCGGACGAAAGCCTCACAGGTTCTCAGTCTGCCGGTGACTTTTCCTTGGGGCCCGCCTTCTCCGTTGACCCTGCTGAAGTCGTAGTGTATAGTGCTGGTCGGCAGCCCCCGAGGCCTTTCTGGGGGCTATTGGTATTCCTTCTCCAATGGGTGGACATTCGCCCATAGCCCCCCCCTGTTGCAGGGACGGCCTTATCCCCAGATTTCGGAGGAACTCTTCCATGAGCGAAGCACGGGTCCGCCTGGACCTCAATAACTGCCTGGAATCAGCGGTTGGAACAGAAAAGGGTGTCTCCGTAAAAGATCTGGATGCTTTTTCGGGGAGGCTCGAATCGATCCACAAGGAGCTCGACGAGGAAAGGCGACTGGGGCACCATTCGTACCGAGACATCCCGGCGGATACTCTGACCGTCGATGACGTGAAAGAGTATGCGACTTGGGCTCGCAACCGATTCTACGACATTCTCGTGATCGGGATCGGTGGGACTTCTCAGGGTGCCGCATCGGTCGTGAATGCCCTCACCCATCCCTATCACAACCTGCTGCCGCTCGAGAACCGGAGTGGTTCGCCCCGCATCTTCTTCCTGGACAACCCGGATCCCGGCTCTCTGCGGGGCGTTCTTGATGTTCTCGATCTTCCGAATACTCTGATCAACGTCATCAGTAAGTCCGGTTCCACCGCCGAGGTGTGGGCCAATTTCGCGGCCGTCTACGAGCCTCTCCGGTCTCTCGTCAGTCCGGACGATCTGAAGGATCAAGTCGTCGTGACGACCGATGGTGAGCAGGGCGATCTCGTCAAGTTCGCGCTGGAGATGAACTTCAGGGCTTTCGTGATCCCGAAGGGGGTCGGTAGTCGCTATTCTGTTCTGACCCCGGCAGGACTCCTCCCTGCCGCTCTGGTTGGCGTCAACGTGGACGAGTTCATGGCTGGTGCGGCCGAGGTGGATCAGCTCTGCAGGGCGAACGCCTCGCCCACGAAGAATCCGGCCTACGCTTACGCCCTCATTCACTATCTGATGGACGAGCTCAAGGACGTCCACCAGAATGTGTTCTATGCTTACGCGGATAGACTCTCGACCATGTCCGGTTGGTTTCGTCAGCTCTGGGCCGCAAGTCTCGGAAAGAAACAGTCGGTGGGTGGAGACACAATTCATGTCGGCCCCACGCCGATTGCGGCTCTTGGCACAGTGGATCAGCACTCTCAGAATCAGCTCTTCATCGAAGGCCCGGCCGACAAGCTCGTCACCTTCGTCGAAGTCGCCGATTTGGCCGGACGAGAACCGGTGCCCGACGTGTTCACGGCCCTGGATTCCGCCAACTACATGGCGAATCAGACGGTTGGCCAGCTCCTGGCCGTTGGAAAAAAGGCCACTGAGTACGCATTGACCCGCGCTGGGCGCCCCAATGTGACACTGACTCTTCCGACTCTCGACGCTCGGCAGGTCGGCCAGCTCATGATGCTTTTGATGGTCTCTACTACGGTTTTGGCGAAACTCTACGAAGTCAATCCGTACGACCAACCAGGTGTCGAAGAGAGCAAGATCGCCACCTTTGCTCTGCTCGGTAAGAAAGGCTTTGCCGAGCGCCGTCACGAGTATCTGGGTCGATTCCCCAAGAGCGAACGGTTCATCGTCTAGGCCTGCAAAACGGCTTGGGTCGGGACTGACTCTCCTACACTTTCAGTGGTGTAGCGTGCAGAGCTTGTTCTATCGAGTCCAGCCGGGGTGAGATGCGACGAGCTGATCGGTCTCCTTGACGATCCACTCGCGGGTCGCGTCCGACAGATAGAATCGGGGGCGCAGCAGTCCGTCCTCCGCGTTGACTCGTCCCTCGGATCGGCTCAGTCGTTCGATCGGCGTGTTGGGATACACGCGGATGCCGGGCGTTAGCGATACGGTATCCGGCTTGAGATCCTCCATTTGACGGATGCTTTCGGTGAACGTGGCACGGGTTTCCTGTGGCCCACCGAGGAGCAGGAAGCACTGGGTCCTGACCGATCGGGTCTTGAGAATCTTGACGAGCCTCGTCACATCGGACGCCGCGTACCCCCGGCCAAGGGCTTCGAGGACACGATCTGATCCGCTCTCGTTGCCGATGTTCGCGGTCGCGAGTCCAGAGCGAACCATGAGGTCGATCAAACCATCCTCGATGTTGGCCGGATGGAGAAGGGCGCACCACTTGAGCGACGTGAGCCTTCTCCTGAGGATCTCTTCGCACACCAAACGCGCGTGGCCGGCCGGCTCGTTGAACATGGAGCCCAGGAGATAGACGCGTTTGACCCCATGCTTTCGCGCGAGGACCTCGAGATCCTCACCGATCGATTCCGGCGAGCGCAGTCTTTGGCTCCTCCCTTCGGTGAGCGGTGTCGTGCAGTAGATGCAGTGTCGGCTGCAGCCTCGACTCACCTCGACAGGGATGGCGCCCGGAATGCCGTCCGTTCCGGGGGTCTCATGGTAACGGGAGACTTCGAAGCCGTCGAGATCCGGAAGGTGAACGGCAAAACACGACGACGTCGCAGGGATGACTTCGGTTTGCCCTCTCGATCGGCAGGAAACGACTGAAGGCCCCAGAACCACGGGATCGGTACCGGCGGCAAGGCATGAGACCATCTGGGGAAAGAGTTCCTCGCCGTCGCCCACGACTCCGTAGTCCGCATCGAGATCTCGGAGGAGCTGAACCGGAAACAGCGAGAACCCGGCCCCTCCGATCACCAGCCACGGATCGCTCTCTGCCCGACGAATGGTGCGAAAGAGAGGCTTCAAGTCATCCGCGAAGAAGACCGGATCGGCCATGTTCTGGTTGTCGATGTTGCGGATCGAGACGCCCACGAGATCCGGGCGATATTCCGACAGCGCCCGTTCAAGGACTTCCTGAGGATTGTCGGAGAACATCAGGTCGATCACCCGCGTGGGATGTCCGGCGCGGCGCACCGCTCCCGCCATACGGGCCAATCCCAGTGGTAGCGGAGGAACGATCCTACGGAACCTGTTGGGGCTGACGAGAAGGAGTCTCATTGCGACAACCATAGCACGCCAAGCTCTCCAACCGCACGACGGGGACGGATCTCCATCACGACTTGTTCTAGTTGCCGTGCGGCTTGTCGAGGACTTCTCGGACTTTCCTGGTCAGACTCTCGATGGTGAATGGCTTTTCGAGAAAATCCGCTCCCTCTTCGAGGACCCCGTGGTGGGCAATCACGTTTCCCGTGTAACCGGACATGAAGAGGATCTTCGTCTCCGGATGGGATCTCCGGATCTGATCGTACAAGGCCCGGCCATTCATCATGGGCATGACAACGTCGGTCAGCAGAAGATCGATCGGCCCTTTGTTGTTCCCGATGAGTCTGAGCGCCATCCTCCCGTCGTCAGCGGGGAGGACCCGGTAGCCGTTTTGGGACAAGATTCGGCACGAGATGCTCCTCACGATCGGATCATCCTCGACCAAGAGGATCGTCTCGTTTCCGGTCAGATTGACCGGAGTTGCCGTTGGTTCTTGGGCGTTCCCCGGCGGATCGATCCGCGGAAAATAGACTTTGAAGGTCGTCCCGATCCCCACATCCGACTGGACCTCGATCTCCCCTTGGTTCTGCTTGACGATCCCGTACACCGTCGCCAGTCCAAGGCCGGTTCCCTTGCCGATCTCCTTGGTCGTGAAGAATGGCTCGAAGATTTGGGCTTGGACTTCGGGGGCCATCCCACACCCGTCATCCCTCACGACGAGAACCACGTGGCGGCCCGGGGTCACGTCGGGCCAAGCGTGACAATGGGTCTCATCCAGGATGGCTTCCGTGGTCTCGATCGTGAGCTTTCCACCACCCGGCATGGCATCTCTCGCATTGACCGCGAGATTCACCAGGATCTGGTCGATCTGATGCGGATCGGCCCTGATCCATCCCAGATCGTGGCCCGGCAGGAAGGCAAAATCGATATCTTCGCAGATCAGCCGTCTCAACATCTTGGTCGAGTCAGAGATCACCCGATTGAGCTCCAGAGGGACCGGCGCGATGATCTGTTTTCGACCAAACGCCAGAAGCTGCTGGGTGAGCGCTGAGGCCCTTTCACCCGCGATCTTGATGACGTCGACATCTTCCCGGACATGGTCCTCGGGTTTCAGTTTCAGCATGACCATCTCGGCGCTGCCCACGATCGCGGTCAGCAGGTTGTTGAAATCGTGAGCGATCCCTCCAGCCAGCCGTCCGATCGCCTCTAGTTTTTGAGACTGATGGAATTGACCCTCCAATCGGACTTTTTCAGCCTCTGCACTTTTTCGGTCGGTGATGTCGAGAGACACATTGGCCAGACAGTAGGGGAGACCGGATTTCTTGTCGGGGATGGGGAACGTCGTTGCCAGGACCTGGGTGAGCGCCCCTGTCTTGAGGTTCCGGTACGTGAGCTCGCCCTTCCAGGTCTGACCACTCCGGATGGTCGGCAATACGTTGTTTTCGACCATTGGAAGGTCTTGTCCCGAAAAGACCTCGTGGATCATCCGCCTCTGGACCTCATCGGCATCGATCCCCAACATCCGGCACCCGGCATCGTTGAGAAAGATCATCCTGCCGTTCAGCGTGGCTATGTTGATCAGCTCGGAGCTGAAATGGACCACGGAAGCCAGTGTCTGGAGTTCCTGCTCGATCCGCCTCGTGTCTGTGACGTCAACACCGCTCAGAACGATCCACCACAGATCCTGTCTGTGAACGGGGCGACCGACCGACCACACGATCCGACGGCGAACCCCCGCTCGGGTGAAGACATCGGTCTCGATCGAACCTGAAGAGGATGTGGGGTCGGTGGCGGAGATCTCCTTTTCGATCAGCTCGCGACCTTCCGCGTCCAGGAAGAGCTCACAGAACGATCTGCCCTTCGCCAGATCGATCCGATAGCCCGTAACCTCCTCGGCGGTTCGGTTGAATTGAACGATTCGCGCGTTCTCATCCAGGACCACGACCAATCCGCTGATCTCGTTGAGAATGCTCCTGATGAAGGCCTCGTCCATTCTGGGATCCCTTTCTCCCGTCCTCACCCGGTCGATCGCCCAGAGAACGGCGATCCTCGCCAGAAGGTGCATGACGGACGGTTGGTGAATCCAGGGAGCAAATCGACCGGTCGAGATGAGCTACGCTCGGCTCGAGGTGGGTGGGGCCCACCGCAAAGCTTCTCTTCGAAGTCCGGTGGGGGTGGGCTTGGGGCGAAGCCCCAACTCCCAAGATAACCCGCTTGACGAGCGGCAGAGAGAGAATCTGTCACCGCACACCCGACATGCCCCCCTCGCCAGGGCCCTTGTGGATGAAGTGTCCTGATCATGAGTATTCTATCATCAGTGTCTTGCTCTGCAATGCTTGGAGTGAGGCACCCGATCCCGCGGAACAACGTGCGCTGCTCCATGTCTATGCAAGACGGCAGACGGCACAACCTCGTTGTGATCCCATCGGATTACGGCTATGGTGTGCCCAAAGTCCTGGCCTAAGAGTAAGAGGACAAGTTAAGAGGACAAGTTGAGGAAAGACAGAGGAGGCACGAGAATGAGAAGGCCCACGGCGTTCGCGTTGACTCTCTTGCTGGTGGGATGGATCCCGGTTTTCGCCGCGGAAACGGAAGCCCCCATTTCTCTTTCCGATCCAGGAGGTCAGGGTCTCGCCCTCGACAAGCTCGACGTGCGGGTCGCTGCCCACGGACCACTGGCCCTGACCGAGTTGGACATGGTGTTCGCCAATCCTCTCGACCGGCAGATCGAAGGAAAGTTCGTCTGCATCCTCCCGACCGGAGCGACGGTCTCTCGCTTTGCCAAGGAGATCAATGGCCAGCTCATGGAAGGCGAGGTCGTCGAGAGGCTTCGTGCCACGCAGATCTACACCGAGATTCTGCATTCGATGCAGGATCCGGCTCTCCTTGAGCAGGAAGCCGGCAACAAATTCAAGGCTCGCATCTTTCCGATTCCGCCCAGGGGGACGGTCCGTCTTCTGATCTCCTATTCCAGCGTTAACCCAGTGCAGGCTGACGGCCAGAGGAAGATCGTCGTTCCTCTTCGGGGGCTTCCGAAGATCTCTCGGCTCAAGATTCTGGCTCTCTGTCGCCCGCTTCCGGGAGAGAGCGTCCTGCTGGCGGACGCTTCGGGACAGACCCGTCCGATGGGAACCAAGGACAAGATCAGCTACTCCGAAGAGGCTGATCTCCGAGACTTCACGCCAAAGGATGACTTCGTCCTGGCCTTTGCCCCCGGCCCCCAGGTCCAACCGGTGTCTCAGCTCGTCTCCGGCGCCTATCAGGTCGCCATTTTTCGTCCCCCTGTGGACGCCAAAGAGACCGCTATTCCACGGGACTGGACCATCCTGGTCGATACCTCCGCTTCCGCAGCCTCTTCTTCGAAGGCTCGACTCGACGCGATCCGGAAGGTACTCACCGAGCTCTCCTCGTCACAGGTTGGTCGTTCCTTTTCCGTGCATGCCTTTGACCTCGACGTTGTCGAGTTGGGCCGTTTCAAGGGCGGTGAGGGAAGCGTGGACGGAGTCGTCCAGGCGATCGAGAAACGGCATTTCCTCGGGGCTACCGACCTGGAGAAGGCGCTTCGCTACGTCGGAGAGATGGCTCGCAAGGAGAAGACCGCCCGGACGTTCGTCCTCGTCACCGACGGGATCCCGACAGTCGGCACCAAGGACGCGGGCCTTCTGTTCAAGGCGCTCGGGGATTGGCCACAGGAGGCCACTCTCCACGTTCTTGTCATTGGATCGACCCAGGATGAGTCGGTCAATCGGGCCATTACAACCGCCGGTCATGGACGGATCGTGACTCTTCCTCTCACGACCGCGTTAACTACTCATGCCCGCTCTGCGGCGATGGAGCTCGTACGGCCTCTGGGTAAGTCGTTCCAGGTGTACGATGAAGGGGCAGAGTGGATCGAGCCCAAGGAGTTCCGGGATGTCCGGCCCGGTGTCGAACTTGTGGCTTTCTCCAGTCTGAAGAAATCGGGGCAGACTCAAGTCGGACTCACCGATGGCCATGGCCTCGATCTGAGGCCGACCGGAAAACCCTTGGAGGTTCCGGAGTTCTCGCCGCTTCTAGAGAGGGAGTCCTGCGGAGCGTACCTCACGTTCCTGGAGCACCAGGCTGCCAAGGCGGACGATCCCGCCAAGAAAGCAGAGCTCACGAAGAAACGGATCGAGATGTCGGTGCGCCATCGTGTTCTCTGCCCGCTGACGGCTCTGCTGGTTCTCGAGACGGAGTCCGAGTACGCACGATACGGGATCGACCGGACCGCTCTTGCCGATATCATGGTGGTGGGGGCTCGCGGTATCGAGATGCAGAAACGGGGCAGCCCACCCGTGATCAAAAGTTCGGAGCCTTCAGTCAAGGATCAAACCCGGATGGTTCGCATGAAGAAGAGCAAGGAAGCCCGGATATCCACGGCATCTAGGCGCCTTGGAGGCGAGTTCAACGAGTCGGCGCTCCAATCGAGAGACTCTTCGTCGAGAGTGGAGGGGACGGAAGAAAGTAAGGCTTCCGGTGGTGCCGCGCCCCAGTCCGCCGCTGAAAAGTCCGATTCCTCGCTCGACCGGATGGAATCTCTCGATGTTTCGGCTCAGCCACAAGAGGCGGACGGCAGCCCGGAACGGCTTGCGGTTCGGGAACGGGCCGCGCCGCCGCCCCCGGCAGCCGCTCCCATGGCTTCGGTGGCGAGACCGATGATGGCCCCACAGGCCGAGGTGGGGGGAGCGTCCTCGAGAAATCCCGCACCCACCTTGGTCCACGAAGACCGAGAAACCGGTGCCGCAGGACCTGCCGATCGCGTTGCTCGGACGGCGATCGCGGGGTACGGACCACAGTCCTCGGCCCGGTCGAACTCTTCAGTTCCGGCTTGGGTGCGACAGGCCTTCTGGAAGCCTGACAAGCAGCTCCTTGAGAATCTCAAGGAGCGGATCTCCAAGAACCCTCTGGACCGAGTGGCCCGAAATCGACTGGGTCATGGCCTGGTTCGGTCGAGAGACTTTTCGTCGCTCGTTGAGATGGCTCTCGAGTGGCAGGCTTACGATCCGGACAATCCGATGGTCTACGAGTACCTTGGTGACGGGTTCTCCGGGTCGAAGGATCGGGTCAGCGCATTACGGGCCTTGAGCTCGATCGCCGAGGTGTCGCCCGGAGACTCGGGGCTCCTCAATAGGGCCGGCTATCTGGCGCTCCGGGCCGGTGAGGCAAGTCTGGCCCAGATGTTGTTCCATTTTTCGATCGAGCGCCGACCCGATCACGTCAACAACTACCGAGGACTCGCGCTCTCGCTCTGGATGCAGAATCGGTTCGAGGAAGCCCTGGAGGCTCTGGCCAAAGCCCTTTCGAGGGACTACCACGGTCGGTATGGTGACGTGAAAAGAATTCTGCGGGAGGAGGCGGGGCTCATCCTTGGTGCTTGGCTTCGGAGCGGTTCGTCAAACAAGTCCAAGGTGCAAGAGATTGCCACGAGGCTTGGAGCCAATCCCGCGTACTCGGACTCCTTTCGGTGTACACTTCATTGGGAGACCGATGCCAACGACGTGGATCTCCATGTCGTCGACCCGGCTGGCGAGGAGTGTTACTACTCGAATAAACAAACAGCAAGTGGGCTCAATCTCTATGAGGACCTGACCCAGGGGCTGGGACCGGAAACGGCGACGGTCCCTGTGGGGCGTCTTCAGAAGGGAGTCTATCACGTGGGCGTCACGTATTTCCGAGCTGGCCCCATGGGTGTTTCCAGAGGCGTGGTCGTGATCCAGTGGCCATCGAAGGACGGGAAGCCGGTGGCTCAGATCGAGCCGTTCTGCCTGCTCCCCGACCTGGAAGGTCAATCCCAGGATTTGCGTCACGTGGCCATCGTGGAGACGGCTGGCCGCTGAACTGGTCGATGCGACTGGTGGCACCAGAAGAATTGGCGCCGGAGGTCCAGACCGAAGTCATGTATTGGGGAGGAATGCATGGCAGGAAAGATGCTCATCGTCGATGCCGAAGCGTCGTATAACAGAATGCTCACGGCGGTGGCCCGGGCGGTAAAGATCGAGCCGCTCGTGGCCTCTTCTCTGAAGGAAGCCAGGGAGCTGGCTCGGACTCATCATCCCAACCTCGCGGTGGTGGATGCCTCCCAGTGTGACGGTCCCGGAGCGGGGCTCATCTCCTATCTTCGTAATCTCGACGAAGAGGTGGCCATCATCACCACTTCCGCCAATACTCGGATCGAGACGGTGTTGGAAGCCATCCGTGAGGGGACCACGGACTTCATCGTCAAACCCTACTCTGCCCAGCAGTTCGCGGTGACTCTGGCAGGGCTCTTGAAGCGCGTGTCAGACCGCCGGATCGCCCTTGAAGACACGTCCATTACCGTGCTGGTGGTGGAAGATGACCCGTTGACACTGAAATTCACCAGCTCGATGCTCAAGTCCGTCGGCATCAACGCGATCATGGCCATGACTCTGACCGAGGCTCGTCAGCTGCTCGATGAGCATCCGCCTGATGTGGCGCTAGTGGACGTTTTTCTGGGCGAGGAGTCCGGACTCGATCTCCTCAAGGAGCTCCGGGTTGAACGGCCCCAGCTTCCGGTCATCGTGGTGACCGCCTCAGAGAAACCCGAGATTGCCATCCAGGCGCTTCGGTCCGGGGCCTACGCGATGTTCGTGAAGCCGCTCAAGCAAGAGCCGCTCTACCGGACCATTCTGAGCGCTCACCGCTATCACGCGGCCGAGGAGCATCGACGATGGTTGGAGGCGGAGATCCAGAGGGTCAAGGGCGAGGCCTGTCGGGCTCAGGAGGCTCTTGAACAGCTCAAGCGGGAGCATCAGGAGCAGCTTCGGAGGCTCCAGGAAGAGCAACAGGTGGCTCGTCAGAAACAAGGGGCGCCGCCTCCGGCCCTGCCTCCGATGGTCACCCTTCCTGGCCAGGTGCTGGCGGAAGGGGCAATCCAGAGTCTGGCCTGCGGCGTTCTCCTGCTCGATGAGAAATCGTGCGTGGTGGAGGTCAATCGAGCGGTGGAGGTGCTTTTGGGCGTTCCCCGAGAGCAGCTGGTGAAGCAGCCTCTGAACAAGATCTCGATCCTGACTCCGTTCGTGGCGCACGTGCGTCGGACCTTGGACTCCGGACAGAATCTCAACAACCTGGAGGTCGAGTTGTCACTCCAGCGTGGGCAGCGGTTCATGTGGACCAACATCGGGAGGATCTACGTGAGCTCCGAGCCTCGAGGCGTCGTCGTTGCCTTCCAGGACATCACCTCCCGAAAACGGCTGGAGGGGCAACGGCACCAGACCGATCACCTGGCCTCCCTGGGGCTCATCGCGGCCGGGCTCATCGAGGAGGTAGCCAACCCAACTTATCTGGCCGCCAGCTATGCGGACCTCATCCTGAAGGAGCCCGCGGATGCTACCAAGTGCAGGCAGTATGGCATGCGCGTGAAGACCTCGCTGCAGCGGGTGAGCCAGCTGGCCACCCAGGTGGCGCGTTTGATCTACGCCCCGCGCACCGAGATCGGCCCGTGCGATCTTCACGAGGTGATCCGAGAGGTCTGCGAGCTGCTGAGCGGACGGTTCCTCCTGGGCTCGCAACAAGTGGTGCTGAGTCTGGATGCTTCGATGGCGACTGTGATGGGGGAGCCTCTGGACTTCCAGCACCTCTTCCTGACTCTGATCTTAAACGTCTCAGACTGGCTGCAGCCGGGCCGTACTATCCAGATCTCCTCAGTGAACCACACTGGAGTCGTGGAGATCCGGGTGGGAAGCGTGGCCACCGAGGGTGAGGCTGTCAATGGCATCCCTACGCCCGAGCTCATCAGTCTGAGCAAGACCGCGGCTTTGGGCCGAGAACACCTGGGTCTGGACCACTGTCGGAACATCGTGAACCGTTTCGGCGGCGCGATCCGGCAGGAGACCTCGCAGGGCCCGAGGGTCACCTTCACGGTGCGTTTGCCTCCGGCCCTGCCGGAGGAGTGCTCCAAGTGGGTCGTCCGTGCCGGTTCCATGACTGCGGCCGCCATTGCGGCCTGCGGCACTGAGGGCAATACAAAGGCCGCGCTTCTTATCCCCACCGAGGCCACTGCGGGGCTGTGTCGGAGTTGGCTGGAGGAGTCGGGTGTGTCCGTCATCACCTACCCGGATCTTGGCACAGCCCTGCAAGCACACGCCCAGGACAAGCCCGACGTCTTTGTGTTGGACACGGTGAACAACTCCGGCGACTGGCTGGAATTCCTGCGGTACGTCTCCGAGAACAGTCTCTCGCCCTCGGTGGTATTGCTGGACGAGATTTCCGCCAATCAGCATCAGGAAGAGCTCAAGGAGCTGGGACGCTGCCGGTTGCTCCATCGCCCCCTGCGGCCCGAGAAGCTCCTCCAGGCGGTGGCTATGGTTGAGCTGGAAGATGCGACTGCGTGACGGTTCTCGATTGTCACTTTCGAGTCCGAGGCACTGCTCATGGAATGAGCTCGTCCTCGAATCTCGCGAGGTGTAGAAAGAAGCCGGACAGGATCATGATCCCGATTCCTTGAATGAGGCAGACCCGCGGAGGGGAGACAACGTCGGCCAGGCACCCGAACGCGAAGTATGAGATCGGAAACGTGAAGCTGATCAGAGCCTGCATCAACGCGAAGAATCGTCCTTTGATTTCGGAGGGCACGACGGTCTGGAAGAGCGAGACGAACTTGACGTTGTTGATCCCCAGAGAGAGTCCGGCACAGAACAACATCGCCAGGTAGACGGTTCGATCGACGATGAGACCCGGGACAGAGAGTGACAAGCCTCCGGCGAACACACACAGCGCTCCGACCCTGATCGTGCTTTTCACGAAGGCCACGATCCCGGTCGAGAACGACCCCACGACGAGGCCGATCCACAAGCTGGCCTCGAGCATCCCCAGAACCGTCGGCGAGGCGGCCAGCGTTTGCTTGGTGTAGAGAGGCAGGATGATCAGGATCGGGGTCAGGAAGAAGTTGACGCACCCGAATCCGATCAGAACCCAGCGCAACAGCGGCAGCTTGTCGAGAAGTCGCCAACCCGCGGTTTGGCCCGTGGCTGAATCCTGTTGCGCGGCGCTCGAGGCTGACGCGGGGGTGGGTACGGAGTACCGAAACGTGATCGACGCGTTGCAGAGCGCCGAGAAGAGATATGTGCCGGTGTTGAGCACGGCCACACCCGTCAGACCGAGCCGTTCGATGAGGACAGCCGCGGCCACTGCACCACCGAAACTCGCCAGCGATTGCGTGGACATCTGAAACGCGACAGCCCTTTCCACGTCTTCCGGCGGCACAATCTCGGCTACAGCCTTGTTGAGACAGGGATCGAAGCAGGCCTGAAGCAGCGCGACGAGCAAACCCGCGAGATACGCCCAAGAGAGTGCGAATCGGTCGAGCCATAGGAGCGCTGCCACCAAGCCCAGAGTCCCCGAGGCCGCCGCATCGCACCCGACCAGGATCCATTTCGTCCTGGTCGCGTCGACGAACCGGCCGATCCGGCTCACGAACAGGACCGAGGGCAGGGCGCCGATCACCATGAAGCCCCCGATATAGCGGCCGGCGACCGATCCGCCCATCGAAACGATCCACCAGACCACGGCGATCTGGTACATCCGGATCCCTGCCTGGCTCGTCAGCTGGCCGATCCAGAGCAAGAACATGTCGCGGTTGCGGAGGATCAGAGGGGTCTTCATCGGTGACTCAGTTTTCGATGGCGACGGAAATGCCCGTCATTTGCGATCCTGTGCCAGGGAGTCGTGTTCACCCGGCGATGATCCCAGGAGTCTCTCGAAAATCGGAGGCGACCAGATCGAAACCCGTCGGAGCTTCGAAACTTCGATGCCAGCAATATCCTTCTGGACCGTGGGTGACGCGGAGTAGTTCCGGAGTCCGCAATGCACTGGCATCCTTGATGCCGTATTCCGAAGTGAATTTCGAGAGAAGAAGGGCGAGGGCGTTTCCGTGAGACCCGACGACGACGGTCTGACCAGAATGCTTTCGAACGATCCGATCGATCGCGGCCGTCACTCGGTCTCGGCAGGCGAAAGAGCTTTCTCCACCATCCAGAGCGTACGAGAAGTCCTCCCAGCTTCGGCGCCAGACGTCCCGAAAATCGCCGATCCAGACCGGAGAGATGAGCCGTTCTCGCAGCTCGAGATCCGTTTGGATCGATAGCCCGAGATGGGCCGATGATGGGGCAAGCGTCTCAATGCATCGCCGGTACGGGCTGGAGTAGATCGCGTCCACGGCGAGAACCGACAGGAAGGTCACCAGGCTCTGAGCCTGGGCATATCCTCGCTCCGAAAGAGGCCAGTTGTTCTCGGGGATCTCTGGAGAAGGATGGCACTGGCAGTGTCGGACAAGGTAGAGCGTCGTGATCATGGACGCTAGAGATTTTCAACCCATTGACGGCCGCATGTCAACAACGGCGGACCGGGGGACACATTGACACCGTCACTGGGTTTACTGTAGCCTCGACGCAGTCCTCATGAGATTTCACTTCCTTGGAGGCGCCGACGAAATAGGCGCTTCGTGTCTGTTGGTCGAGACCTCTCACTCCCGGTTTCTCCTGGACTGCGGGGTACGCCAGGGCGCGAAAGTGAGGGATCCGCTCCCCGATCTTGCGAGGATCCAGGATCAAGGCGGGATCGACGCCATCCTGGTGACACATGCCCACTTCGATCACACCGGCGCGCTTCCGCTCGTGCATGCGTCGTATCCGAAAGCGCCGGTCCTGATGACGGCTCCCACCAAGCAACTTGCGTCGATCTTGCTCACCGATTCGTTGAAGATCATGGGCCACCGGGCCGAGGCCGAGGGAGACATCCCTCTTTACGCTCAGCCTGCCGTCGATTCACTCCTATCCTGTGTCAAGGCCTGCCGGTTCTACGAGCCGGAGGAACCGGTGCCCGGGATCGAAGTGACGTTTTTCCCGGCGGGCCACATTTTGGGGGCCGCCTCGATCGGGATCGAGACCGATGAGGGGCGGCTTCTGGTTGCGGGAGACGTCTCCGTGTCGCCCCAACTTACGATCGACGGGATGCTCGCGCCACGGTTCAAGGCCGACACGGTCGTGATGGAATCGACCTACGGAGACCGGCTCCACGCAAACCGGGAGTCCGAGGAGCGCAGGCTGGCTGAGACGGTCGGTGAGGTCGTCGCGGGTGGAGGAAAGGTCTTGATTCCAGCGTTCGCGATCGGACGGGCGCAGGAAGTGATCATGATCCTCCGGCGCGCGATCACGAAGAAATGGTTGACCCCTTTCCCGATCTACGTCGACGGCATGGTGCGGGCTGTTTGCGAGGCGTATACCGGCCATCCCGAGTGGGTGAGTGAGCGTCTGCGACGCCGCATCGAACGTAAGGGAAACCCTTTCTGGGGTGAAGACGAATGGATACGGCCGGTCAAGAAACCCGAGGAGAGGGATGGGGTTCTTCGTGGAGCGCCCTGCTGCATCGTGACGTCTTCCGGCATGCTCACGGGAGGACCAAGCTCCTTCTATGCCACGGCATTGGCCTCTGACCCGAAGAGTCTGATTGCAATCACCGGATACCAGGACGAGGAGTCGCCTGGTCGAAAGCTCCTCGAGCTCGCGGAAGGAAAGAGCCGGGAGCTGACCGTTTCAGGCCAGAAAGTCGAGGTCTCGTGCCGGGTCGCAACGTACAGCCTCTCGGCCCACGCCGATTCCGGTGAGATCGCCGGTCTCGTGTCGAGGATCAAACCGAAAGACTTGATTCTGGTTCATGGTGAGGGAGAGAGTCGGCCCGCGCTCGCATCGAAGGTCACAGGCTTCGTGAGAGAAGGGCTCCACCTTCCGAGTCTGGGCGACCGGCTCGAGCTCGAGTACGGGAAGTCCCGCCACAGGGTGGTCGTCTCCGTGCGGGAGCGAAGTGCGGACAATGTCGCGATCGGGCCGGAGACCTTGACCCGGTTGGCGAGTCGTATCGGACTCGACCCACTGTCTCGCGCGTACGACCTGTCGGAGTTGGCCCGACGCTGTCTTGACGGACCGGCCACGGCCAAGTCTCGTGAAGCTCTGAGGGTCCTTCTCTTAACGGCCGATTCGCCGGTCGAACCGGATCGCAAGCGGCCTTTCTTGTTTCGTCGGAGAAGCTCGAGTCCGGAGCCGTCGGGCGAGAGGCGAGACGAGGCGGGACGGCTCGAACAGAACGAAGCGATGAACAGGGTCGATCGACTTTTCGGCCCTGGTCTTGGCCTTCACCGAAAGGGCGTCCTTCGCGAGACGTGGCAGATCATCCTCTACTTCGATTTTCCGATCGTTGCGATCGAGGAGCACAGAGACAGGATCGAGGAGCTGTCCAAAGACATCGGGTGGGAGATTGTCGTTCATCCGGAGACCAATCTGGGACGCTTGGCCGAGGTCGTGCAGGAGGTGACGCCGGTTGGCTGGTCGTCAGGACGGGCCCCAGCCGTCCATCGAGAGGAGCGTCGGGTCGTGGCCTGGACTCCGACACAGATCCCGCTCGATTCGACACTCATGACCGAGTCTCAATCCGAATTCCTCACCCGGACCGGATTTCGTCTCGAGTTCCGATCGGAGAAGACGGCTCCTCCTGATCGAGCCCGGCCGCTCATCGGTCCGGATGGAAAGCTCGAGATCAACCAGTCGTACGCGTTCGTGCGAAAGGCCTTTGCACAGACGGCTCATCATCCCCGAAGACTCGGGTTGAAGACGGACGCGACTGGGACGTACATAGAGGTCGGTTTCATCTCACCTCAGGTGGGCGCGCGATACCGCGGACTCCTCGACGAGATCGAGCGGCAGATCGGCTGGAGGCTGGCTCTCTTTCCGAGGGCTGATCAACAGGCGATTCTTCAGGAGGCTCGCCAGATTCTACCCGGCTCTTGGGTTGTGCGGAAGGGACCCGGCCTGGATCTGGGGGCGACCCGTATTCATGTGACTCTCGCGTCACAGCCGGATCCGGACGAGATCCGGGAGGTCGAGGCCCGACTCGTGGAGGCGACAGGATTTTCTCTCAACGTGGAGCAGGAATCGAGCGGATCCTTGCGAATGGATCGAAGGAGGATTTGATGAGCCTCGACTCAAGGACTCACGAGGTGTATAGACGCTCGATCCTGGGTCCGGCCTCGTTGCTTCTCGCGTCTCTTGCCTTTGTGTGCTGGGTCGTCTTGAGCCGACCGGCCGCGGGACCGTCGCCAGTGGATGCTTGGCTCGTCCACGCGTCGCCAGTACTGGACGATGCCGAGGGTTCGCTCAACCCCTACGTGCTCAAAGTCATCGACGCGTTTCCAAAGGACGGTTCGTACCCATACCGATGGAAGCTCAAACCGCCCGAGTACGACATCTACAATGGCGTGAGCCAAGATGTTGTTTACCAGGGCAAGGTCGTGGCAAAAGGACATCCGAACGGAACCCGTTGCAGCAACTGCTGTGGGCTGACGTTCGAGGTTTTCTGCCGGGCGATGCGGCTCAGGAATGTCCGGAAGGGTCTCCCGAGCGACGACTTCAACGGGATGAGCGGTGACGATCTCTTCAATCTCATGCTGATCTGGTTCATCGTCGCTCCTAAGGACTGTCCCCAGAAGGCCATCGAATGGTACGGACTCGGCCGAAAGATCGAAAACTGGGATGAGGCGAAGCCCGGCGACTTCGGTGACCTCAGCAGGAACAACGATTCCGGCCATTCGGTGATCTTTATGGGCTGGGAACGCGACGCGTTCAGGAAGACCGTGGGGATTCGGTATTTCTCGTCCAACAGCCACACCGGTGTCGGTTTCCAGACAGAGCGGTTCTCCGATACCGGGGGCAAGGTCCTTCGGGATCTGATCCATCTGGGCCGGGTCGGAAGGATCGAGGACTACCGGAGGTTGGACCGGGCCGCCATCCCTGCCCGCCATCCCTGACGGCTTCGCTGATGCCTGAGATCGTCCTGACCACTTTCAATGCCCGCTATACGCACCCTTCCCTCGGCTTGCGCTCGCTTGCCGCGAATCTTGGAACTCTGAGAGATCGCGCGGAGATCGTAGAGTTCGACCTCAACTGCCGCCCAGTCGAGGCGCTCGAGGCGATCCTTCGCAGACAGCCCCGCATCGTCGGGATAGGCGTCTACATCTGGAATCTGTCACTGGTGACCGACCTGGTGGCCGGACTGAAGGCCCTGCGTCCGGACATCGTCGTCGTCGTCGGTGGTCCCGAGGTCAGCTTTCCGGAAGAGTGGCCAGCGGTCGCTCTTCGCGTGGACCACGTCCTCCCAGGCGAGGCGGAGATCTCATTTCGCGAGCTCTGCACGGTGCTCCTGTCCGGGGCTCCACCGGAAAAGTCCCTCGGCGACTGTGCAAGGCCGGATCTTGCTGGTCTCGAGCTTCCCTACGAGCTCTACACGGAAGAAGATTTGGCACACAGGGTTCTCTACGTCGAAGCCTCTCGAGGGTGTCCGTTCGCGTGCGACTTTTGTCTCTCGTCGGTCGATCGCTTGGTCCGGGCGATTCCACTGAAACGGCTGCTCCCGGCTCTGGAGCGGCTCCTGGACCGTGGTGCGCTCCAGTTTAAATTCGTCGATCGGACGTTCAATGGACGGGTGAGCGAGGCCCGTACCCTTCTCGAGTTCTTTCTCGATCGATATCGCCCCGGGTTGTTCGTCCACGTCGAGATGGTCCCGGACGCTCTCCCGGATAGGCTGAAGGAAGTCCTGGTTCGATTTCCACCAGGTTCTCTACAGATCGAGCTCGGGATCCAAACTCTCAACCGGGAGGTCGCGCGGCGAGTCGGTCGATCTTTCGATCAGTCTCGGATCGTCGAGACAGTACGCTTCCTTCGCGAACGGACCTCCGTACACGTCCATGCCGACCTGATCGTCGGACTGCCCGGAGAGGATCTTCAGAGCTTTGGCGCGGGCTTCGACCGTCTTGTCTCATTGGGCCCGCAAGAGGTTCAGGTCGGGATCCTGAAGCGACTGAGGGGCACTTCCCTCGGGCTTCACTCCGCGGAATGGGATATGGTTTTCAATCCTTGCCCGCCGTACGAGATCCTCCGGACCAAGAGTCTCGACTTCTCCACGCTCGCGCGTCTCAAGAGGTTCTCTCGCATTCACGATCTCGTGGTCAACAGAGGACGGTTCCGAACCGCCGGGCCGCTTCTATGGAGAGGCCGCTCGCCGTTCGAGTCGTTCTGGGCCTTTTCGGACTGGATCTATGACCGGCTTGGAAGGACCCATTCGATCGCGTCGAGAATTCTGGCCGAAAGTCTGCGTGACTACCTCGTCGGGGTGGTGTCTCTCGATCCGGTCGATGTGGCAAATGCCCTCGAACACGACCTCCAATCGGAACGGACGATCGGTCAGAGACCGGAGGATCCGCGGAACCTCTCCGCGCGAGACGGGATCCCGCGGGCGACACTGCGTTCATCGGGTCGTCGCCAGGCACGGCACCTGGGGTGAGGAGGTCCGCACCCCTGTGACGCTTCGGTCCGACTTGTGGAAGATCAAACCTTCGGGGCGACAAGCACCGCGTTTATGAATTTCTCGATCTGATCAGCGGTCACAACGTCATCGGGAATCGACTCCTTGGGGAACTTCGTGACAATCTGTTGGAGCATCCGCGTCGATGTTTCCTCGATGAGCGTGAGGCTCTTATGGCGGCGGGCTTCGAGGAGGCCCCTGGCGGACTCCTCCGAGGGACACCCCAGAAGAATGACCGCGAGCGATTCACCATAGGTCTCGGCGAAGGTCCGGTACAGTCCGACGGTCGACGGACCTGGCTCATAGAACTGCTCGGTGCGCGGGAGATAGCGGATCTCTACCTCCCCCGTCGGCTGCCGGTGAAGGATGATGTCAGAGTCGCATTGGTCGGTGATCAAGATCTGACCCGAAGTGAGGATCGAGCCGGACTGTGAGACGAACGTCTGGGCGTGCAGTTGTGGTCCGATCTCTTTGAGGAATTCGATCACGAACGGCGCGGGCTTGCGCACCACGATGAAAACGGCGGGCTCCGATTGGGCCCGGATGCGCGGCATGATCCACCGCAGGTGCTGCAGTCCATCCGTCCCGCAGTCGAACAACACCGCCGTCAAGTGGGACTGACCGTCGTCTGCGCTCGGCGCGGACAGACCAGCGGCGGCCTGGGGAATCTGCTTGGTCTTGGAGAATGACGCCACGAAGATGGACGTCAGGATTTGGCGGCCGACAGAAGAGATCTTGTCGGCTTCTTGCGGGATAAGGATGAAATCGAAAGCCCCAGCCTGCAGCGCCTGATCCAGCAGCGCAGAGCCCTTCACGGCTTCGGGCGAACAGACCAACACCGCGAGCATCAACCTGGAGTTCGAGAGCGCGCGGATGATTCGCCCGCACCCCATGTCCGGGAAGCGTAGATCGGTCACCAGGACCGTGGGTTTGGACAGATCGGCCTTGCGAATACATTCCTTCCCCTGACAAGCAGTGGCTACTACCGTCATGCGCCCGTCGGCCTCGATCAAATTCTTCAGGCTTGCCAGGATCGCCTGGGAAGGATAGGCGAGCATCACCCGTACTGTATCCATAGTGGCTGACACTTTACCTCACTCCGCGCGGGGGATCAAGAGCCGCAAGGGCCGTGGGCGCATGTCGGACAGCTGGTGTGCAGCCCCAGTAAGGCTACGAGCCCAGTCGGAGCACTGACCCTGAAATAAAGGCTCGTCTGCTTGACACATAATTCTAAGATCCTCATGATTTGCGGCGTGAGGGCTTCTTCGGCGGGCAAATCTGTCGGAGGTCGTTATCTGTATGTTTGCTCTTCTGACACAAGGAGGCGTGAGGTGTTGAGATTTATTCGAACGAGTGTGGTGCTGTCGGCAGTGGTCGGTCTCTTCGTCCCATCCGTGCTAAGCGCGGCCGAACAACCCACTACTCTTGACAGTCTGAAAGCGGCACAGGCCGGCCTCTTGGCCGCAAAGCCGGATCAGGCAAAAGCCGAACTGCAGTCGCTGACCGACCGCCTTGACAAGAACTCGGCTCCTCATGACAAGGAGCTCTTGCGCCAGGTTCGCTACGTCGTTCTCCAGCTGTCGACCGGGGACGTAGAAGGAGCCAGGTCTAAGCTCTCCTCGATGATCCAGGAGACCGGCACTCCGTCAGAATCCAACGAGTCGATCGGCCATGGCGGTGGATTCTCCGGCGGCGGCCATTATGGAGGAAGTCATGTTGGCGGCGGTCACTATGGAGGCGGCCATTCCGGCGGCGGCCACTATGGAGGCAGCCATTCCGGCGGCGGCCACTATGGAGGCGGCCATTCCGGCGGCGGCCACTATGGAGGCAGCCATTCCGGCAGCGGTCATTCCGGTGGCAGCTATTCCGGCGGCGTCTACTACCCTGGCCCATTTGGAGACCATTCCGCGGGCCGGCGGCGCCAGAACCGGGACTAGCGATTCGGACAGCGATCACTCCGGCGGCAACCATTCCAATGGCCGGCTTGGGTTTCACTCAGCCCCGGTCTCGCCGAACACCTCCTCGCGCAACCTGGAGGACGCGAAGCGGAGGAATCGGTTACCCGGAGCTTCAAGTGCGATACCCGTGAATGAGCGGTTGCGATCAGCAGTGCGGCTAATTCACGGGCATTGGCTTCATGTGGAGCGGCGTTCGGCCGCTCTCTCTTTATTTGGGGGAGCGCTGAGACTTCTTCTTCGTGCCCTGATCGGCAAGCTGAGCCGAGATCGTGCGGTAGGCTTCCCGGAAGGGAACTCCTTTTTTCACGAGCTCGTACGCTCTGTGCGTCGCGTAGAGTTCGTCCGTGAGCCCGGCACGGCATTTCTCGCGGTCCACCCGGAGGTGGCCCACGACGAGCCCCATGACCTCGAGACTGCGCAAAGTGACGTTCATTGCCAGGAAGGTGGGAGCCTTGGCTAGCTGGATGTCTCGGTTGTAACCCGATGGGAGATTGGCCGCGAGATTCTTGATCTGAAACTCGCACGATACCACGACGTGATAGTTGCCTCGAACGAGCTCCAGTATGTCCGGATTCCTCTTCTGTGGCATGATCGAGCTTCCGGTGCAAAATTCGACCGGGAGCTCGAAGTAGCCGAACTCAGGCGTGCTGAACCAGATCAGATCCGTTGCCATCTTGTTCAGGTCGAACATCGCCTGGGAGAGCGCGTGAACGATCGTCGACTCGAATTTTCCGCGGCTGAATTGGGTGTAGATGGGGTTCTCCTGGACACGGGCGAAACCCAGCTCGCGGGCCGTGAAAGCCCGGTCGACCGGAAGAGGAACCCCGTAGCCGGCGGCCGTGCCCAGAGGCGATTGGTCGACGAGTTGAGCCGCGACCGCGACCAACTTCGAGTTGTCCTTCATGGAGTCGATGAAGGCCGAAGCCCAGAGGGCCACCGAGGACGGCATGGCCTTCCTTGTGTGGGTGTAGCCGGGAAGCTCGACCCGTCCGTACTTCCTGGAAAAAAGCCCGAGCGCGGAGGTCAGTCGCCCGATCCCTTCCCGACACTGCTCGAGGAAATCCTTGTAGTAGAGTCGGAGTGCGGTGAGGACCTGATCGTTTCGAGATCGGGCCGTGTGGATCTTCTGGCCCACGTCCTTCAGGCGTGCGACCAGATGATTCTCGATGGCGGTGTGACAGTCCTCGTCGGCCCGGGAGATGACGAACTTCCCCTCCCGGGCCAGTCGCGCTACGTTTTCGAGCTCCCGGATGATCTGTTTGAGCTCTCTTGGGCTTAGGATGCCCATCTTTCGGAGCATCCGGGCGTGCGCGATCGAGGCTTTGCAGTCGTAGACGACCAGAGCTGCATCGAGGATGTAGTCGTCGCCGACCGTGTACTCCTCGACCGAGTGGTTCAAGGAGTAACCTTTCTCCCAGATCTTCACGCCGACGCCTTGCCTCTCTTAGTCCTCCAGGCGTACGGGGCGTCGGTCCTGAGGACGCAGCCGTGGGCCTTGAGTCTGAGGCTGTTGATGTTGATGAAGCCACGGGCGTCGGTGGGATCATACCCACCTTCGACCTCCATACTGGCCAGGTTCTTGTCGTAGAGAGACGTCGGTGACTCGCGACCGATCGGCATCACGTTTCCCTTGTATAGAGACAAGAGAACGCGTCCGTCGATCGCTTCCTGGCTCTTGTCGAAGGCTACCATCAGGAAGTCCATCTCCGGGGAAAACCAGAATCCGTTGTAGATGAGTTCCGCGAACTTCGGGGACAGGGTGTCTCTGAGTCGCATGACCTCTTTGTCCATCGCGACGCTTTCCAGATCACGGTGGGCCTTCCAGAGGATCGTCGCGCCGGGGGTCTCGTAGACGCCCCTCGACTTGATGCCGACGAACCGGTTCTCGACGATGTCGATTCGTCCGATGCCGTTCGTCTTTCCGAGCTCGTTCAGATATTCGAAAATTTCGAGAGGATCGGTCTTCTCGGTACCGTCGCCCATGTTCACGACCTGGATCGGGGTACCATCCTTGAAGTGGATCGTGATCGTCGTCTCTTCGTCGGGAGCGTCCTTCGGAGAACGAGTCAGGCTGAAAACGTCCTCAGGCGCTCGGAATAGAGGATCTTCCAGAATGCCAGCCTCGTGGCTGATGTGCATGAGGTTCTCGTCCTCGCTGTACGGTTTTTTGGTGGTCACCTTGATCGGGATCCCGTGCTTCTCCGCATAGGCGATCATGTCGCTGCGGCCCTTGAAAGAGGCGAGGAACTCCGGGTCCTTCCAGGGAGAGATGATTCTGATCTTGGGGTCGAGGGCGTAGTACGTCAGCTCAAACCGGACCTGATCGTTTCCCTTTCCGGTGGAGCCGTGGGCCACGTAACGCGCCCCTTCCTTCTGCGCGATTTCGAGCTGCGCCTTGGCGAGTAGAGGCCTCGCCAGCGACGTCCCGAGGAGGTAGCCATCCTCGTAGACCGCGTTCCCTCGCATGGCCGGGAGTATGTAGTCGGTGACGAACTCCCGTCTCAGATCTTCCACGTAGACCTTCGTGGCTCCTGTCGCGAGTGCTTTCTTTTCGATCTCCTTGAAGTCGTCCCCCTGCCCCACGTTTCCCACGAAGCAGATCACCTCGTAACCCTTGTTGGCGAGCCACTTCAAGATGACGGAGGTGTCGAGCCCCCCACTGTAGGCCAGAACGACTTTGTCCCGAGTCATTTTCTATTCCCTCTTTCCGAACCGGTCGCGCGTGCGACCCGGTCCCGTTCGATACGTTTCAAAGCGCCGTTCCATGCGGGCCTGTTGCCGCCGATTCTCGGTCGCCAGAAAAACCGTGTCGTCGCCCGCCACCGTGCCGACGACCTCAGGCCAACGGGCGCTATCGATCGTGAACGCCACCGACGCCGCGCGCCCGGGCGGCGTATGGATGACGAGCAGGTTCGGACCGGCCGTCCGAACACGCGTGATTGAATTGATTACATCTCTTGGTTCGTCTCTGGGTTCGTCGATCGACGACGGTCGTCTTTCGAGGTGAGTGCCCAGCACGTATCGTCCATCGACCTTCTCGATCGCGAGCTCCTTGAGATCTCGAGAAACACTCGATTGGGTCACCGCGAAGCCCCGTGCCGCCAAACGGTTTCGAAGCTCGAGCTGGCTTGCGACCGGTTCTTGCTCGAGGATCTCTCGAATCGTCGCGAGTCGCCTGGTCTGGCTCCCCTGACTGGTGGGCACCTCGTTATCTCCCCATTCTCGCCAATTGGTCAGAGTGGACGTATGTGCATACTCTAGTAGATATGCGCATATATTGCAAGGGGGGGATTTCATGCCTTCCCTTCGAGAGAGCTTGCCTTCCTCCTCGCTTCCCGATATAACTCGAATCGAGCGAGGAGGGTTTCATGCTTCCCATCAAGAAGGTCGTTCTCTACAAGCACGGCATCGGCTACTTCGAACGGCAGGGCGAGGTCGAGGGCGATGCCACGGTCGATCTCCGTTTCAGAGCCTCGGAGATGAACGACGTCCTGAAGTCGCTCACGTTGCTCGATCTGGGTGGTGGTCTCATCTCGAGTGTCAACTACGAGTCCACCCTGCCCCTCGAGAAGAAGCTCGAGGAGATTGCGGTCCAGCTGCCCGATGAGAACACGCTCACGGGCTTGCTCTCCCAGCTAAAAGGCGCTCCGATCCAGGTCGAGGTCGGATCACGGAAGGTCGAGGGAGTCTTAACTGGAATCGAAACGGTCACACGCCAGGAAGGTCTCGCCACGGTCACAGCCAACCGTTTGGTGGTGCTGATCGAAGGACAGTCGCTCCAGAGCTTCGACCTCCTCGAAGTCAAAAGCGTGACTCTGCTTTCCGAGGGCCTCCGGAAGGACCTTTCATACCTCCTGGATACCCTGATCTCCGCCAAGAAGAAGGACCTCAAGAGGCTCACGATCCTCGCCCGGGGTCGAGGCTTCCGATCCCTTTTCGCGAGCTACACGGTCGAGGCCCCGGTCTGGAAGACATCATACCGGCTCCTCTTGTCTGCACAACAGCCACTCCTTCAGGGCTGGGCCATGGTCGACAACACGCAGGATGAGGACTGGTCCGAGGTCTGTCTGGTCCTGGTAGCCGGGCTTCCCATCTCTTTCATCCACGATCTCTACTCACCGCGGTACGCCAGGCGGCCGGTCGTGAAGGTGTCGGAGGAATCGGCATATGCGCCACCGGTCCTCGAGTCGGGGGCCCATCCGTGCATGGATATGGAGTCGGAGGCCATGCCCCTGGCCCCGATGGCGGTCTCTCCAGCTCCCGCTCAGAAATCCTTCTTCCTGTCCAAGGCCGCGCCTGTGTCTTGCGAGATGTTCGAACAGTCGATTCCCGTGCAGACGCGGACTGCCGAGATCGGAGACCTGTTTCAGTACGAGATCAAGAACCCGGTCACGGTCAAACGTGGCCAGTCGGCCCTGGTGCCGATCGTTCAGCAGAGGGTCGATGGAAAGCGCGTCGGCATCTACAACCCCGAGATCCGCGAGAAGAATCCGATGTCGGCCGTTTTCCTCAAGAATTCGACCGGAATGACTCTCGAGGGAGGTCCGGTCGCGGTTCTCGAGGAGTCAAACTACGTCGGCGAAGCGATGCTCGCGACTCTCAGGACCGGCGAGGAGCGAGTGGTCCCGTACTCCGTGGAATTGGGCGTCACGGTCGTCCTCGACCATGCCAGCAACCTCAGAGACATCCACCAGACCGTGATCGTGAATGGCGTGCTCCGCTTCTTCCGGTATCGCGTCGAGACGAAAACGTATCTCATCGACAACCGGACCGACCGGACTCTCGACCTCTTCCTGGAGCACCGCTTCCGTCCTGGCTGGGAGCTTTTCGATACCTGCAAGCCGGCAGAGATCACGGACCACTTCTATCGTTTCCGTTTCGATGTCCCGGCCAGAAAGACGATGAAGTTCACCGTATGCGAACGAGGTGACGAGCTCCAGGAGTTTGGCCTTGGCTCTGTCGGCGTCGACCAGATCGAGGTCTGGCGGACCGGCCGAATCATCGACGAGAAGACTTCGAAGGAGCTTACGGCCTTGGCTGAGCTCAACTCGAAGATCGCCGAGATCGACCGTCGGATCCGGGAGATCGACCAGGAGGTCAAGGATCTCTTCCAAGATCAGGAAAGGCTCCGGCAAAACCTCCAAGCGATTGGAAAGACCCAGGAAGAACAGACCCTGCGCGAACGCTACGTGCGCGAGCTCGCGGATGGAGAAGACAGGATCAAGGAGCACCGCATCGAGATCAAGCGCTCGAAAGGTCAGAAAGACCAGCTCTTGGTCCAGCTCCGCGCAAGGATCGGCCAGATCCACTTCGCGTGGGACGGGCGGAAGACCTAGGAGCCTGTCGGAGCAAGCCTCCTCCAGGCTCTATCGAGCCTGTTCCACGATCCGGATCACCCGGTTCACAGGGACGGCCTCGAGAACCTGCGGCGAAGAGTGGTCCCAGAGGATCTCGAGCCGGTCGACGCGGGTTGACGCCCCAAGCCCCAGGTGGACCGTTCGCTCTGACTGGGACAGGTATCCGCTCGAGCCTCGGACCATCGTGACGAACGTTCTGGATCCCACGGTTACTCGCACGCGGGTACCGATCGGATCTCGTGGTCGTGCACCCACGAGATCGAGTCGAAGCCAGTTTCCGGTGGGAGCGGACCGATTCTTGACCAGCACGCTGGGCGCGGCGAGAATTACCACGGCGAAATCGATGAGTCCATCCTGATCGATGTCGGCGAAGGCTCCTCCACGGCCCTGGAGCTTCGTCTGGAAGTATGGACCGGCCGAAGGCGAGACATCCTCGAACCGGAACCCGCCGAGGCCGGCGAAAAGCAGGTCTTCCTGCGGCTGGAGATGGTTGAAATCGCCGTTGAATCGGATCAGATCGAAGAGACCGTCATTGTCCATGTCAAAGACGCCTCCACCCCAGCCGACATACTGACCCGAGGAGGCTGCGGTCCCTGATGAAGCGGTCATGTCCCGGAAGCGCTTCTTTGTGGGCACCTCGTTCCGGTAGATCGCTCCATAGCCTCCTGCCGTCACGTAGAGGTCAAAGCAGCCGCGAGCGTCGAGATCCGCGAAATCGACCGCCATGGCGCTGATCCCTTCGCCGCCAAGCCCGGAACCACAGTTCAGCCTCTTGGCCTGTTCTTTGAACGTCCCATTCCTTTGATTCATGTAGAGGTTGCTGGCTGTCCGGTCGTTGGCCACGTAGACATCGAGGAATCCGTCGTCATCCACGTCGGCCACGGCGAGCCCCATACTGCGGCCTGGTGGGACCGTGGCCACTCCGCTGGACACCGAGACATCGGTGAACGAGCCGTCGCCGTTGTTGTGGAAAAGCGAGTCGGGCTGGGCCGCGTAGGCCATCGGTCCGGGATAGGCATCCGCGGGATAAAACAGATGGTAACTGGGGTCGTAGACGAGATAGTTGCCGACGAACAGATCCGGAAGCCCATCTCGATCGTAGTCGAAGAATGTCGCGGCCACGGAAAAATTGACCTTGAGCTCTTTGGGGCGGTGCGCGAGATCGACGCCGGCTTTGGCAGTCACCTCTCTGAACGTCCCATCGCCTTGATTCCGAAAGAGGTGGTTGGGCCCGTAACAGGTAATGTACAGATCGAGGTAGCCATCGCCGTCATAGTCTCCCACGGCGCAGGCCATTCCGAACATGGTGACTGCGAGTCCGGCGGATTCGGTGATATCGGCGAACTGTCCACCTCCCAAGTTTCGGTAGAGCCGGCAGACGGCGTTCGACTGAGTCGGATCTCCCTTGCGTCGGGAGTCTGAAAGACCGGGAAGGTAACATCCATTTACGAAGAAGAGGTCGGACAGACCGTCGCCATCGTAGTCGAAGAACGCGCATCCGCTTCCGGTGTCTTCGACGATGTTCGTGAGCTCCTTGGTGCCGAAGGTCTTGCGAAAATCGATTCCAGCCGACCGTGCGATATCCGAGAAGTCAAATCTCGGACCGGAAGAAGGACCGGTTCCGGCTCGTGCCCCCGTGCATAGAGTGACCAATATGGTCACAAAAGCGATGGGGCAGATGCTTTTGGAGCGCTTCACTCGAGACCCTCCTCGATCTTGGGACAGGCGCCAAATGGCGGCCCCTGTGCCCTTTTCCGTGTGAGTCGAACGATGAGAAGTATACCTTTCGCTCCGGGGCATTACAACGCGTGGAACCGCTCCACCTCGAGAGTTGCACCTTTGGGGACAAACTCCCGAACTCGCATGTTCGCAAGATCAAGGAAGCGCGTCATCGTCGTGAAAGGTCCTCAAACGTGCTTCTCAATCACGCCTCCGGTCCTTTCGCTCCTCTTCCTTGCCGGCCTTCGCTTCGTTCGGCTTCGCTACGCGGAAGATTTATGGATAGGTTCTCAGCCCGTTTTGCCATCCTGTCACTCGTCCCCCGCGGGTGACGACAAAATGACGCCTGGCCGGTTGCTGTCACTGAGGAGTCGCTGGCTTTTCGAGCCACTTCATCTTGCTGTCCTGGGTTGGCACGTCTCTTGTTCATCCTGCCGAGAGGTGTCTCCTCACCGAGAGGTGTTCTTCGCCCAACAGAATGGAGTCCGTCCGTCATGTCTCTCCTTCGAGCTTGCCTCCTGGCTCTGATCCTCGGCAATGGCCTGCGTGCTCAATCGGTGAGTCTCTCCGCGAGGCTCGACCGAACCGAGATCACGGTCGGAGACCAGGCTCGCCTCGAACTCGCTCTCACGTGGGGAGGTGCCGCGGACGCCTTCACCGTGGAGGAGTGGGCCGGTCCGGAGTGCTCGGGGGTGGGGCTCCCGGTCGAATCGGATCAGGTCCAGACCCGGATGGACAACGGCAAGCCGGTCTATTGCCGAAAGGTCGTCTACCTCCTCCGGGGAGATGTCGCAGGACAGGTTTCTTCTTCGCCGGCAAGGGTGCGGCTCAAAGGTGCTGACGGCCGTTCGAGCGAGTACAAGACCCAGGCACTGATGGTCATCGTCCAACCGGAGCCACATCGGATTCCTTGGGGGGAAATTGCCCTGGTGGTGTTGGGCGTGCTGGTCCTCATCATTGCCCTTCGCGTTGCCCGCCGGACGAATCGGAGGCCTCCTCCTGTCACCAAGGGAGCGAAAGCTCGCAAACGGGTGGAGGAACTGGCAACTCTGGGGGGAAGGGACTACCGCGAGTTCTTCGATGGGTGCTTGAACGCGGTGAGGGAAGGCCTCGCCGAGGAACTCAATCTGGAAATCAAAGATCGCGACCGTGCGAAGGTCGTCCGTGCGATGGCCGACGCTGGTTGTCCGGAGACGCTCCGTCAGTCCGTCGAGGAGCTCTTCACCATGTGCGATGAGGCACGGTTCTCCCCGGATCCGCCCCACGAAGGGACGAGAAGCCGGGCCCTCAAGCTTGTCGAGACGATACTGTCAATATCCACGGATGACCATGGACCTGCGCGACGATAGGATCACGTCCCCGTCGAGGGTACGCCTCTCGATAAAGGCCGGGCAAGCCCCGGATGACGCGATTACCGTTCAGTCGTGGATCGTAAGGGAGCGACGATAGTGAAAGACCAGATCGGCGAGATCAACCAGAGGGTCAAGGAAGCTTCGGCTTTCGTGGACGCTCTTTTCGAGGAGACCTCGAAGACCATCGTGGGTCAGAAGACCATGCTCGAGAGGATCGTGATCGGTTTCTTGGCGAACGGCCACATCCTTCTCGAGGGAGTGCCGGGGCTGGCCAAGACGACCGCCGTGAAGACACTGGCTGGTGCCATCTCCACGGGATTCAAGAGGATTCAGTTTACGCCGGACCTCCTCCCGGCCGATCTCATCGGCACGCTCATCTACAACCAGAAAGAGTCGTCGTTCCAGACGAGAAAAGGGCCCATTTTCACCAACATCCTTCTGGCCGACGAGATCAACCGTGCGCCCGCCAAGGTGCAATCGGCTCTTCTCGAGGGAATGCAGGAACGTCAGGTCACGATCGGCGACCAGACCTTCCCTCTGCCGGATCCTTTCCTCGTCCTCGCCACCCAGAATCCGATCGAGCAGGAAGGGACCTATCCTCTTCCAGAGGCCCAAGTGGATCGCTTCATGCTCAAGGTGACCGTCGGCTATCCGTCTAAGCGCGAGGAGTCCCAGATCATCTCACTTTGTTGTTCCGGAGAGGAGTCACGGGTCCGGCCCGTGATCGAGCAGGAGAAGCTCTCCGCGGCACGGAAGGTGGTCAATCAGATCTACGTCGACGAGAAGGTGAAGAGCTATATCCTCGACATCATTTTCGCGGCTCGTGAGCCGGAGACCTACGGTCTGGCCGATCTGAAGCCTTTGATTCGTTACGGGCCGTCTCCTCGAGCCTCGATCTATCTGACCATGGCCGCCAAGGCACACGCCTTCATGCGCCACCGCGGATACGTCACTCCGGACGACGTGAAACTGATGGGCCCTGACGTGCTTCGGCACAGACTGCTGTTGACCTACGAGGCGGAAGCCGAGGAGAAGACCAGCGAGGATCTGATCCGTCGGATCTTCGACACGGTGGAGGTCCCGTGATCCCACAAGAGATCCTGAGAAAGGTCCGCCATCTGGAGATCGTGACCAGGGATCTGGTCAACTCGATCTTCTCCGGAGAGTACCATTCCGTCTTCAAGGGCAAGGGGATGGAATTCTTCGAGGTCCGGGAATACAACTACGGAGACGACATCCGCCAGATCGACTGGAACGTGACAGCGCGGATGAGGGAGCCTTTCGTCAAGGTGTTCACCGAAGAACGCGAGCAGATCCTGATGCTCGTGGTGGACGCTTCCAGCTCCGGAGAGTTCGGATCCGGGGCGCGGATGAAAGGCGAAGTGGCTGTGGAGATCGCGGCTCTGTTGGCCTTCTCCGCGATCAAGAACAACGACCGGGTGGGACTGCTCATCTTCACCGACCGGATCGAAAAGTTCATCCCGCCCCAGAAAGGGAAAGGGCACGTGCTCAGGGTTCTGCGGGAGCTTCTCTACTTCCGGCCTCAGGGGCGTGGGACCGACTTGGGGCTCGCCCTGGAATATCTGAACCGCGTGACGCGCCGGCGGAGCGTCGTGCTCTTGGTTTCGGACTTCCTTGCCCGTGATTTCGAGAAACCTCTGAAGGTGATCAACAAGAAACACGATGTCATCGCATTGACGATCCACGATCCTCGTGAGAGGTCGCTCCCGAAGTTGGGCCTGGTGGCCCTCGAGGACGCGGAAACAGGGGAGCGGATTCTGGTCGACACTGCGAGTGCCCATTTCCAGGAGGCCTACGCCCGGGTGACCCAGAATCGCCGCCACCAGCTCTCCAAGCTGCTGGACCGTCTGCAGGTGGATCACGTCGACATCGACACGTCGGCGGGCTATGTGAAGCCTCTGGTCCAGTTCTTCAGACAGAGGGCTCGCGCCCTCGGAGCCGGAAGATGAACCAAGCCTTGTCAGGACATATGCGGAGCGCTCTTCTGGGAGTGTGCGTCCTCCTGCTGATCGCTTCGTCTTGGACCGGCTGGGGAGCCGAGACGCCGCCCATCAGCCCCGGGTCGGTCGATCTGGAGATCAAGGGACGGGTCGAGCCCCCAGGGCCCTACTCCGTGGGTGATCGGATGCGGGTCGTTTGGGAGCTGTATTCCGACCCCAGGATCAAGGTCGAATCCGATCTCACGGCGGCAGCTCTCAAGTCCCTCCAGGACGCCGGTCTGGAACCTGTCGACGCGGGTGACGGTGCCTCTCCCGCGATGTTGTCCAACTCGAAGGAGAAGGACCGACAGATCCAGAGGCTCTCCGTACCGGTCACGACCTTCACGACCGGTGTACACCGGATCGCGCCGGTCATGGTCACGTATAAGGATGTGAAGGGCGCTGTCCAGAAGGTCGCCACGCCGGAGATGGTCGTCCCGATCCTCTCCACCCTGTCGGGCGCCAAACCCGAGCCCAGGCCGTTCAAGGATCCGGTCCCCTACCCCTATCGGTTCTCTCTGCCGACCTGGGTCTGGATCGTCCTGGCTTCCGTTGCCGTGCTGGGCATGATCCTCTTCAGACGCTGGAGGGCTCCCCGGCTCGCTTTCGTGGCTCCTCCGCTTCCCCCCCACGAGGAGGCCACGAGGAGAATCGAAGCACTCCTTGCGGAAGGGCTCGTGGCCGTGGGACAGGTCAAGGAGTTCTGCGATCGACTGTCAGACATCCTTCGAGACTACCTCGGGAAGCGCTATGGACTCTCCTCGATGGGAGAGACCTCTCACGAGCTCATCCTGACTATGACTTCGGGCAACCACCTCGGACCGGATCAGCTTTCCGGACTGACGCAGTTCCTGGAGGAGTGTGATCTGGCCAAGTTCGCCCGGCACACGCCCTCTTCGACCGACCTCGATGGGCTAGTCCAGACGGCCCGAAGGATGATTGACATCACCCGTCCGGTCGTCGTTCCCTCTGGGCAGGAGGTCAAACCGTGATCTCGTTTTCCGGACTCGAATGGGGTGTCGTCGGTCTTGCCCTGGGGACTGTTGCTTTGCTGGCCTTCCTGACTTTTCGACGCAAGACCTCGACAGTCCTTAGATTCTCGTTTTTGGCCGACGTCAAAGAGGCGAGCCACGGTCAGAGGCTCTGGGGACGCAAGGTCGTCAAGGGCCTTCGTTGCGCAACGATCGTCCTCTTGGTGGTCGCTCTCTTCCGCCCCAGGGCTGGACAGACCGTGGAAGAGGTTTTAACCCCCGGAATCGACATCGCCATTGCCCTCGACCTGTCTGGATCGATGCGAGCGGAAGACATGGGGGGCCGTTCCCGTGTCGAAGCTGCCAAGGATGTGATCGTCCAGTTCATCAGTGGCCGAACCCACGACCGGATCGGGCTTGTGATCTTCGCGGCCAAGGCGTTCACTCAGTGTCCGCTCACGATCGACTATGGGCTTCTGGAGCGTCTTGTCACCCAGCTCGACGTCGGGTCGATCAAAGAGGACTCAACGGCAATGGGGGTCGGCCTGGCCTGCGCCTTGAATCGCCTGAAGAACTCATCCGCGAAATCGAAGCTGGTGATCCTGGTGACCGATGGGCGGTCGAACGCGGGGTCGCTCGATCCGGAGACAGCCGCCGAAATGGCCAAGTCTCTGGGAATCAAGGTCTACACGGTTGGCGTGGCCTCCAAAGGACCCGCTCGAATTCCGGTCAAGGATCCCTTTGGGCGCACGGTCTACGCCACGATCAACGAGGATTTGAACGAGGAATCTCTCACCCAGATCGCCCGATCGACCGGCGGACTCTTCCGTCGGGCCACCGACGACCAGGCTCTTTCAGAGATCTTCACCGAGATTTCCAATCTCGAAAAGACTCCGGTTAAGGTCCGAGAGTATCAGCTCTACCAGGAGCTATTCCTCTATTTGGTGGTGCCGGCGTTGATCCTCTTCATCACCGAGTTCCTTCTGGCCCATACCGTGTTCCGGAGGATTCCCTAATCCACGCAAACACGGAGGCGCGGAGGTCCACCGAGACGCACGGAGTCGTGCTCGAAAGAGACCGGTCTGATCTCCTCGCTCTTCCGTGGCTTTCCGTGCTCCCGTGCCCCCCCTCCCTGTGCCCCCCTCCCTGGACCCCAGATGTGCCCCGGATGCAAGAAAGAACGAAGTCGCCGCGACCCCCCACTCGACATCACCGTTCCAAAGGTGGTGGGGGACCCCCGAGGT
>Ga0074195_1000547_pt1 | contig 70330 bp, 63 predicted proteins | sample EPASupsiteHSE623_FD_64525 | JGI IMG/M metagenome (GOLD analysis project Ga0074195, IMG submission 64525) | Bioremediated contaminated groundwater from EPA Superfund site, New Mexico - Sample HSE6-23 | ecosystem: Environmental > Aquatic > Deep subsurface > Groundwater > Contaminated ...
TTATGCCTCGTTTCGGCCTTGGGCGCCGTTGAATGTAGTAAGCCCCATATCCGGCCGGGATGAATCAGCCCGTTCTGCAATAATCTCCGCAGCGGTGTGGCCGGTGATTGCCCAATGCAGTTTGTTCTGCACGATCCTGAAAAAATCGAGTGTTGTTTCTGCGTGCGGATCGTAATCGATGGCGAGCGTGTAAATATCCTTGATCTTCTGGTAGAACCGCTTCTCGGATGCCCGGATATCGCGGATGCGTTCGAGCAGTTCATCGAAGTAATCAGCGCCGATACTGCGCCCCTCCCTGAGTCGCTCGTCATCCATTACGAATCCCTTGATGAGGTATTCGCCCAGCCGCTCAGTAGCCCACCTGCGGAACTGCGTGCCCCGGTGGGAGCGGACACGGTAGCCGATAGCGAGGATCATGTCGAGATTGTAGTAGAGCGTCTGGTAATTCTTTCCATCCGCCGCAGTTGTTAAGTATTCCTTAACAACTGAATTTCGTTCAAGTTCGTTCTCAGTAAAAATGTTCTTTATATGGATACTGATATTCGGTACGGTTGTCTGGTACAGATCTGCGATGAGTGCCTGCGTGAGCCACACTGTTCCTTCTTCGAGCCGTACCTCAATACGGCTGGTCCCGTTTTCGGACTGGTAAAAGAGGATCCGGGAACGAGTCACCGGTTCCGAAACTGGGTTATCGCTCAATAGTTCACCGCCATCGCTTCCTTAGTCTTAACCGGATGTTTGGCCTTTTATAGTGTATTATCGTGGAGTGAAAATAATCGAATCGTTTTGTTGGGGTCAACAAAATGATCTTAAACCGGGTTTTTGTATTGGCGCACTTATTCAGGCAATCGGGGCTTATATTAGGTCGCGATTAGTGGGCGGGGGGATTTGGGATCCGGGCGCGGCTGCGGGATTTGGAAAGAAGGGTTTTGCGGGGCCGGATTCGGGAGAGGGTGTGGGAGGTGCGCGCAAATTAACCGGGCATGATCATGGTTGCAGATTGGCTGGATCCACTCTCTATGTACAGTATAGTTATAGGGGCCAGAAGCGGGCGTTTTTGCACTATACTAAGTGGCATGCCAGGGCCGAGTAGGATTCGGGAGAAGGGGTGATCAGGATCGCTGAAGGAAAATGAGAGACCTGTCCGGCATTACGATTCGGTTTAATGAGAATCAACGATTAAGACCCCGGATTGTTTCCCCGTTTACTTACACAACCAAACCCGTTCTAAGTATATACAATGTATACATACACGGTTTTGTGCCTAATGCGTAAACTCCCGTTTACTTAGAGCCGTGGATTTATTGTAGATGAACCCAGAATATAGTTGCAGGAGTTGTGGTGAATTATGGGAAGAAAAGCCGGGGAACTTGTCCGACAGGATCGAGGGTTTGATGCATTCATCCCCAATCCGTTACCGCCGGAGATTGAATACGATGATGAGCTGCATTTTCTCCTCTCGAAGGCAGACGCAGCCTTGGCCCGCCTTGATGGGGTAACCGAGGTTCTCCCGAATCCCGATATCTTTGTTGCAATGTACGTGAAGAAGGAAGCACTGCTCTCCGCCCAGATTGAAGGAACGCAGGTCTCCCTTCAGGGTGTGCTGGAGTTCGAAGCAAACCTCAAGCCAAAGGAGGATATCCGCGATATCAGGGAAGTCATCAATTACATACGGGCCATGAATTATGGCGTTGAGCAACTCCAGAAGGGTGACCTGGACCTTGCGTTAATCAACGAGTCCCATAAGACGCTCATTACCGGCACAAGAGGTTCGGATAAAAATCCCGGCAGATATAAAGACAAACAGAATTTCCTGGGAACCCCGGGAGGGACGATCTTTCAGGCATCATTTATCCCCCCGCCACCGGCAAAAATTGAACCGCTTATGCTGGAGCTTGAAAAATTCATCCAGGAAAAAGACAAACTGCCGGTACTCATCAAAATTGCATTGATTCACGCACAGTTTGAAACGATCCATCCCTACCTTGACGGTAACGGGAGAATGGGCCGGCTTCTCATCACGTACTATCTCTACTGGACGAAATCCCTGTCAAGGCCCCTGCTTTATCTGAGTTTCTATCTGAAGAAATACAAACCGGAATATGCTGAACACCTCAACAGGATCCGGTTCCATGATGACTGGGAAGCCTGGCTGAAATTTTTCTTAAAGGGTGTTATCGAGGTATCCGAGAATGCGATCCAATCGGCACGGGAGATTATCGCGTTGAAGGAGAGTTCGATTAAAAAACTGATCGAAAACAAGGTGGGAGGAACGAATGCGATCCGATTACTCGATCTCTTATTCGACAATCCAACCGTATCAATACGGGAAGTTGCGGATAAACTGGAGATCAGCCCGGTTGCTGCAAATAAACTGGTCAACAAAATGGTAAGCTTAGGAATCCTGTTTGAGATCACCGGAAAAGAGCGCTACCAGATGTTTGCATTTGTTGATTTTATTAAAATTATTGAAAAAGGGACACGAGTGTAATTATCCCCTCATATTTTTCATCCCGTCACCTGCTTGACCACCGCCCCCGCCATCCGCGCCTGAATGCCCGCCCGCGATTGCAGCCGTTTGCACAACGCCAATCTGCGAGTAACCAGGGCAATAAACGTGCTGATCGAGGGACGGGGGACCAACCTCACGATAAATCTCTCAACAACTGCCTGAACCTCTCCATCGCATCCTCGGCCTGCTCCAGATTTTTTGATCCGGTCAAGATCACTTTCCCAGTCGAAAACAGGAGAAAACTCACCCCCCAGTCTTTATAGATCAAAGCTGGGAACTGCTCCGGCTCAAAGGATGATTTTTTCGCATCCATATTTGCAACAAGTTTTTCAACAGTGCAGGGTAGATTAACAGAATCTCCGATCACGAGATTGTGGATTTCAAGTTTCCAATCCTTTGTCGAGATGCCGATTTTTTCAAGTTTCGATAAAACATGTTTGACGTTCTTATCGACTTGCTCAAAGGATTTTGCTGTGATCAGAAATTTCCCCGATTTGTAAAAAGCCACATAGGAATTGTTCTTCGGAATGCGGTATTTGAGCCAGTGAACCTTGGGATCTTTTACCGTGCCCGGGATGTTTTGTGTCAGGTAGCCGATATCAAGAGGTGCTGTCAGTTTCACAGTCGCAACGATATTGGATATTTTCATGTGATTAGCCTGTCCCGACATTCTTTACAATGGCATCAGTGAACTTTGTTTGTATTGCCGCCCGCTCTTTCAAGCGCGATTCAAGGGCATCGCACAACGCCATCAGCGCATTTACCTTCGCAACGATGCGGTGCTGCTCCGCGATAGGGGGTATTACCAAACTAAAATTTTTAATATCTTTTTGAAAAAGATGAGGTGTTGCACTTCCCGTTATCCTCTCATGAACAATTTTTTGTAATCCGGGACCTCCTAATTGGAAATATAAAAACTCTGGATCTATAATTTCATTTGCTCTGATTAAAAGCAATGATGAATTAATTGTTGCTTTTTCTGTTAAATCATTAATTAAACCAATTTTTCCAATTCCCGAACCATCTTTAACTAATAAAATGTCATGATTCTGTAATTGAATTTCAGGACTTTCTTCGTATCTTTCGATAGGTATGTGATATGATTTGGATAAATCTGCATATTTTCTCTCACTAAGATTGTGAGCTGAAAAAAATAATGGCCCTTCAAGTGTATATTCCTCGGCTAGTAATCCTCGCCAACCGATTCTGCCAGCAAAATAAATAATACTCCCAAGAGTTCGGAATGCCCAACTCCGCGGTAATTTTGAAGGGATATCCATTTTTTTATCATTGATTTTCTTTTTGTTATTTATGGGATTGTTTTTTAAGAATCGATTAATCATCAAATCAGCCGGCTCATCCCCCGGTTCTTGCCGCACCAACCGCCCCTGTACCGCCAGCTGTAGAATCGTCTGCCGGAGCACCTTGACATTCTCCGGACAGTCCAGGATCAAGTCGAACGCATCGCACACCTGCACCCACTGCCGCCCGAACTTCTCCGGGCTCTCAGCGTTCTGCAATCCCGCAAGGCTCGCGGTGCCGAGCCGGAGGCAGCCCGCCCGCTCCTGCTGCTGTTGGGCTTCGAGCTCATCGCAGATGGTCATAAACCGGTCGACTTTAGCAACGATTCGATTCTGTTCGGCAAGTGGGGGAAGGGGGAACGGGATTTCTGAAAAATATTCATTGGGAACGCGTTTCTGGCCGGCAGAACCGGTCATTCTCCTGATTCCAGTTTCGAGAAATTCCGGTGTTTTAAGGAATAGCAAAACAAATTCCGGATTCATCAGGTTTTTGATAGACCGGAATACATGCAGTTCCGTGGTTCCTGCTCCGACGCCATTCTTCAGGTTTCTCAAAACAACGGATTTTCCATTTTGGAAACAGGGTGTGATTTTAGCCATCACAACATCATTATCCGCAAAATGAGTGAACCCTGCTTTGATCTCGCCCCATTTTTTAATTTCCTGCTGTGCAGGTTTTTTATAGCCAACAGGAATGAGTGTCATTGGAATAAATGAAACATCCACATCGTCAGCGATATCATAGTTTCTTGGATTGACGAGCCCAACTTCGGACAGGCGAGTCCATACCCATGTTTTAGGTAGGTGGCCGGGTGGATCTTCAGAATTACTTATTTTAAGCGGCTTGTCTTTCTTGATCGTCCCTTCTTTCACCAACCGCTCTTTCTCTTTCCTGATCCGCTCCACCAATTTTAGAGCCGGCTCATCCCCCACATCCTGCGTCCCGAGTTTCCCCTGCACCGCGAGCTGCAAGATCAATTCCCGCAGCCGGGCGATGCCATTAGGTGCCGTGGCGAGCGTGGCGAAGTGCTCGAAAAGAAGGTTCACGGTCATCTCACTGATTGCAGAGCCTGAATGTGTCATTGTCTAAACAGCCTGAAATTTTTCACCATTCGGCAACATCCGGTTGCCATTTGTTGCCATTTGTCACTCTTTTTCCGATTTACTCTGATTTACTCTGATTAAATTTAGTCAATTGTTAGACAATGTAAGACAATGTCCGATAATATGAGATACTATGATACAATTTGTGCAACAGTGTAAAACACTGTTTTACAATATGAGATATTATCTGATAATATCAGATAATAGAATCGAAACTACTTTTTTTTCTGGGAGTGTTCTGAAAGAGTCCACGTTGCCCCCCGGGTATGGCCGCCCCGGTTCTCAATCGTTCCCTCCTTCCGCATGTGCTGAAGGAGATTCCTTATAAAGGAACGTTTCTGGTCTTCATCAAGGGCATCTGACACTTTATCTATCAGCAGTTTATCAATCTCTTTTCTGTCTGCCTCATGATAGCGTTTCAGGTAGGAGATGACCAGATCCTTGAAATGCTGCTTATCGAACGAACGTTTCCGGATGTAATCGGCACGTGTATCCGTTTCAGCAGCAATCTGTTCCGAGACAAAAAGCTGCGGGCGTCTTCCCTCAACCAGTTTCTTTGTCTTGAGTGATCTGAATTCTTCGTCGGAAATGGGATATCCTTTCTGAACTTTATCGAGGGCTATCACATCCAGCATATCTAGATCCTTGTGCCTGACAAGCATCCGGGTATATCTGGGATCAATAATTTTACCGGTAATTCTGACAGATACTTTTCCAGTTTGGGTCAGATCATAATCCGGTAGGGGGAAGTTTCGCTCCCTCTGGACCCGGAACATACGACGAATCCCGCTTCCAATCGTATCTATCATATTCAGATTCACCATGACATGAGCGAGAAACGGGTTCCGGTAATAATCCGGCGGGGAATCGCTGATGATTAAGGAATCCACGGAACCAGGAATGAACGCCCCGCGGTTGGTAAACAGGAGTGAATCATCGTTCTCAACAATGGAAATCCGGGCTCCCTGAAGGTAATCCTGATGGGCAATGCAGTTATGGAGAATTTCACGCATCACCCATGAGTCATACTGGGAAAGTTCTAGCGGGAAGAGTGTCTCATCACTCATATGACGCACGGTAAGGTTCCGGATCTTTTCAAAAACCTTGCCAATGGCAAGAATAAGGGGGAGTCCGAAATGAGCGTAATCTCTTTCCACACCCGATGCATCCTTCAACACCCATGTGATCTGACCGATTGCTGGCGACAGAAGGTGCAGGGAGGTACTCTTTCCCAGCAGCAGGATCGCGGTGTTGGTGATCTTTCCATCAGTGCACAAGCCGGCCCTGTTCAGAAATTCGCTATCTGTCCAGGCATCCACATCTGTGGCAAGGTGGGGATTCTTTTTCTTGTATTCCTGTCGGGCGAATGCGATAGCTGCCGGATCGAGATCGGCAATCGTAGCTTTTTCACAAACGCGTGCAGACCAATCGAGTGTTGCACCCTGATCCCGGATTCGTTGGATCTCATTAAGAGTGAGCGGTTCAAGGGAATCGTGGACCCGGCCATAGACGCGGCCCTTCCATTCAGTGGGAACACCCCTTGTAGCCGGAGGAATCCTGAACATCACAACCCTTCCCTCAGGAGTCCTGAGTTCGTGAATTGAGGAAAACGTCAATCCGTGATTTGTTTGCTGAGAGATTTTCTGTTTCAGTTTGTCAAGGCCGGGGGGAGTCTCATGAAATTTTGAGCCAATGATTTTTCTGGGATACTTGTCCGTCACGCCAAATATGAGCCACCCTTCGGGTTTTTCATTCAGATTTGCTTCATTGCTGAGAGCGGATACATAGCGCCCGATAAGTTCGAAATCTACACCTTCCTCCTTGAACTCAATCCATTCCGTTTCAGTACGGAGCGTTATCAGGTTATGTAAAACCGCAAGCAAATCTTCAGACATTCCAAGTCCTCACCGGATTATTTCTTTCCCCCAAGTGATGCCATCAGTTCCCGCTTCAGCGCCTCGCGGGTTGCTGCCGCCTCCGTCCGGATCCGCTCGTACTCGCGGAGCAGTTCCACAGGATCGCCCAGTTCGTCCGGCACCACGTTCGGATTCTTGATGTCGAGGTTGAACCCGTTCGCGACCACCTGCTCCACCGGCACCCGCCATGCATGATCGGTCTCGGTGCGGTTCGTCCACCACTCCACCTCGGGTACGAACTCCTCGATCCGGATGGGCTTCGTCTTGTTATATGACTTGTAGCCCTCGGGATAGGTGTGCTCGTAGTACCAGATCTCTTTCGTGGGTTTGCCCTTCTCGAAGAAGAGGAGGTTCGTTTTGATCCCGGTGTACGGGGCGAAGACGCCGTTCGGGAGCCGCACAATCGTATGGAGATTGCATTCCGTCAGGAGCCGCTCCTTGATCCGGCTCTTCACACCCTCGCCAAAGAGCGTCCCGTCCGGCAGCACGATCGCTGCCCTGCCGCCATCCTTGAGGAGGTGCATGATGAGCACGAGGAAGAGATCGGCGGTCTCCCGGGTCTGGTACATGGACGGGAAGTTCGTCTCGATCCCGTCCTCCTCCATGCCCCCGAACGGCGGGTTCGTCACGATCACGTCCACCCGGTCCCGGGCCGAGTAGTCCTTCAGTGGGCGGGCGAGGGTGTTGTCATGCCGGATCTGGATCGGGACATCAATGCCGTGCAGCATCATGTTCGTCACGCAGAGCAGGTGGGGCATCGGCTTCTTCTCGACCCCGTGGATCGAGCTCTGGAGCAGTGCCTCGTCTTCGATCGTCTTCACGGACATGCGCATATTCTCGATCGCACATGCAAGGAACCCGCCGGTACCGCAGGCCGGGTCCAGGATCGACTCACCGAGTTTCGGGTCCACCATATCCACCATGAACTGCGTCACGGCCCGGGGCGTGTAATACTCCCCGGCATTGCCCGCACTCTGGAGGTCTTTTAAGATCTTCTCGTAGATCTCCCCGAACAGGTGCCGGTCCTCGGTCTTGTTGAAATCAATATCATTGATCTTGTTCGCTACCTGCCGGACCAGCGTCCCGTTCTTCATGTAGTTGTACGAATCCTCGAAGACCTTGCGGACCAGGATCCCGGAGCCGTTTAGTCCGGCCTCCGCAGGCAGTTCCTTCAGTTTCGGGAACAGGTCGGCATCGATGAACTTCAGGAGCACGTCCCCCGTGATCCCCTCGGGGTCTGCTGCCCAGTTCCGCCACCGGAGCCGTTCCGGCATCGGTGACCGGTACCCCTTCTTGAACAGTTCGTACTCCTTCTCCTTGTCATCGAAGATCTTCAGGAAGAGCATCCAGCCGAGTTGGCTGATCCGCTGGGCATCGCCATCTACACCCGCATCCTTCCGCATGATATCCTGGATCGTCTTGATCGTAGTACCGACTGCCATAAAAAAACCGGACTCTCCTTATTCGTGCCGTTCAGCACTCAGCGGTGTAGAGACACTGCTCAAGCCGACGTATTGCTGACATATAGTTGGCGCTCCCGCCAAAAATAGTGTTCACAATTTCCAGCGGGGTACCGAATGTGGTGAACGGGTCCACCCGCAGTACTTCCATGCTCTCGATATCCGTAATCCCGCCATCGGAATATTTCGACAGGAGGGCATCGAGTACCTTCCGGGCCTGCTCGCCATACTTCGTGAAGTAATTCGCCTTCCGGACCTTTGCCGCCCGCTCCCTCCGGGACATCGGAGGCTGGCCAAAGACCACATGGCAGATCAGGTCAAAGGGATCATAGTCCTTCCCCACCTGCTCCTGGAGCGCCTCGAAGAGTACGCCCTGCTCCTCCAGTTCCTCCAGGATCACCGTCTTCTGCTCCGCCTTCGTCCACGAGTTCATGAACGCACTGAGCGTAGCATACTGCCGGGTTACGTTCTTTTTTGTATAGTCTTCCAGCGACTCGGTGATCAGCTTCCCGTCCGCAGCCATATACTGGACCCGCTCGGCAACAACGGAAACCGGCACATCGTTCACCACGTACCGCCTCGTCCCGTCTCCCGGAGGTTTGGGCAGGGGAGGCGCAATCGGATCGGTCGGGTCATACTGGCTCCCGTCCAGCGGTTCGCCGTCAAAGTCCGGGTCCGCAAAGAGTTCGCTCACTTTCCGGAAGTCCATGATCGTAAAGAAGAACTTGTTGTAATCCTCGTTGATCCGGGTCCCGCGCCCGATGATCTGCTTGAACTCGGACATCGACTCGATCCGCTTGTCGATCACGATCAGCTTGCAGGTCTGGGCATCGACGCCGGTCCCCATCAGTTTCGAGGTCGTCGCAATCACCGGGTACTTCGAGTCCGGCATGATGAAATTGTCCAGTTCCGCCTTCCCGTCAGGGCTGTCACCCGTGATACGGACAACATACCGTCCATTCTCCTTCACCAGATCGGCGTTCTCGTTCACGAGACAACTCCGCATCCGCTCGGCATGATCGATATTCTCGCAAAAGACGATCGTCTTGTCGTACCGGCCGGTGTTCTTCAAGAAATCCGAGATCTTCCGGGCCACGAGTTCCGTCCGGTGCTCTAAGACAAGGCTCCGGTCGAAATCCTTCTGGTTGAAGATCCGGTCCTCGATCTCAACGCCGTATTTGTCCTTCTGCCCCCGGGTCGGCCGCCATCCCTGCAAATCCTTGTCCAGGTCGATACGGTACACCCGGTACGGAGCAAGGAACCCGTCTTCGATCCCCTGCTTCAGGGAATACTCGTACACCGGTTTCCCGAAGTAATGGACGCTGGAGACATACTTTGTCTCCTTCGGAGTCGCGGTCAGACCGATATGGGTCGCAGTCTTGAAATAATCGAGAATCTCCCGCCACATCGCATCGTCCGCCGCACTCCCCCGGTGGCACTCATCGACAATGATCAGGTCAAAAAAGTCGGGAGAGAACTGCTTGTAGATATTGCGTTCCTCCTCATTGCCGGACACTGCCTGATAGAGCGAGAGATAGATCTCGTAACTCTTGTCCACCTGCCGGTTCGTGATCTTCGTCATCGCCGACCCGAATGGCTTGAAATCGTTCGTCTTCGTCTGGTCGACAAGGATATTCCGGTCCGCCAAAAACAGGATCCGCTTCTTGGTCCCGGACTTCCAGAGCCGCCAGATGATCTGGAATGCTGTGTAGGTCTTGCCGGTCCCGGTCGCCATCACCAGCAGGACCCGGTCCTGACCGTTTGCGATAGCCTCGATCGTCCGGTTGATCGCGTTCACCTGGTAATAGCGGGGCATCTTCCGGACATCATCGATATAGTAGCCCTGCGTGATGATCTGCTCTTTTCTCTCATCCAGGCCTTTCCATTTCCGGTACCGTGTCCAGAGGTCCGTAGGTCGGGGGAATTCCGTAAGCGATAGTTCCCGTTCCATGGGCTCATAGTTGCCCGAACGATCATGGAGCAGGAACCCGTCGCCATTTGAACTGAACACAAAGGGGATATCCATCATTTCAGCATAGGCAAGCGCCTGCTGCATCCCGGCACCTACGATGTGATTATTGTCCTTTGCCTCGATCACGGCAATCGGCAGATTGGGTTTATAATAGAGAATATAGTCCGCTCTTCGGGGCTTGGCCCGGCTCACGGAGTTACCGTTCACAAGGACCCGGCCATCCGTGACATTGACCTCTTCCCGGATCTGGTGATGATGGTCCCAGCCTGAGAGGGTTAATGCGGGAGTAATGTATTTGGTGCAGATGTCCCGCTCGCTTAACTTCTTCTTATCCAATGCGTCCATTCCGTCATTTTCTCTTTCTTTGACAATCCGCTAATAGCTTTCTATATATAAATGTCATAAACCGAACACCATTGCCCCACCATTCACCAAATCGTTTTTTTGATCAAGCCCTGCTTGAGAAATTTTGATCGGATCCTGATTGAAAAAGATCAACCAGACCTTGCTTACAAATTTTCAATCAAACCTTGATTGCATTTTGTAAATCAAACCCTGATTGAAAATTTCTCACCGCGATCAGGATCGTGATCGAAAACCTGATCCGGATCAATCGATCCTTGATTTTATTTTTTCAACCAGATCGTGATTTGAATTTTCTAACCGGACCTTGATTGAAAATGATAAAGCAGACCTTGATTGAAAAACCGAACCTGAAAAGACACTTCCGGTGTGACTTTGCCCGGAAAACAAACCGAACCTCTATTGCAAACCTTCAGCCGATCCCTGATTGCGAGTTTTCCGGCAGACTTTGATTACGTTTTTTAAATCAAACTTTGATTGAAAATTATTCATCGCGATCAGGATCGCGATTGAAAACCTGATCCGGATCAATCAAACCCTGATTAAATTTTTTTGCTCTGTAGAAATGATTTCCTGACGAAGAAAAACCGAGTGAAAAACGACCAAAAGATCTAAGGTACGGTGTCTCCTTACAATGTTATGCTACTAACGGGTAAGGAGACAATTAAGAAATCGTCCGGCCGGTTTATCAGGTTTATCAAACACGCATATTCCCTTGTCCAGTCCACACGACTCACCCCGTATTCTTGTAAGTATTCCAGGAGAGATTACACTCAACATCAGCTGTTGACACTAATTCTCTTCAAAGAATATCGGAATGAAGACTATCGTACCGTCATCTGGAACCTAGAAGAAATGGATCGTATCCGGGCAGTACTGGGTCTCAAAACGATTCCTCATTTCACAACCCTTCAAAAATTTCTCTGTCGTATCAAACCCCTATACTTCAATCTCCTCTTAAAAAATACCCTGAAATTATTCTTTTCGGAAGACGATATGATCTCCATAACCGCCATTGATTCATCCGGTTTTACCAGCGGGTACTGTAGTCATTATTACTCTGAACGAACCGGAAAAATCCGAAAGCATTTCCTGAAAACTTCGATTTCTATTGATACCGACCTGCAGGTAATTACCGGATTCACGATATCAAAAAGCCGGGTTCACGATTCAAAACACGCATTCATACTTCTGAAGAAATTTCACAAAACACGAAAATCTGAGTGTTATGTAATGGACCGGGGTTATGATTCCGAGAAAATGCACCGGTATATTCGTGAAAATCTCAATGCGGATTCGATTATTCCAGCTCGGACCCATCAGGGCACCACGAATGTCTGGGGGAAATATCGAAAGGAGATGACCGACAATTTTGACTTTGTCCGGTATCGTAAACGTTTCCTGGTCGAAACCAAATTCTCTATCCTGAAAAGAAGATTCGGGGCTGATCTCAAATCCCGTAGATATCAGATCCAGAAGAAGGAAATCTCATGCAAGATCATCCTCGCGAACCTTGACAGGTTCATACAATTTGTATGGATTGAGGTTTTCTACAGAGCACAAAAATTGAATCAACCCGGGATTTCTGCGGAATCAACCCGGGACCAGAGAAGATCCGTAAAGAGACGGGTAAGCATTGTGTCAGCGGTTCCCCCCTTATCAAGCGTAGCACGGCCGGGTCTGTTTCCCCAGATACGCCGGCATCTGGGAGAGACACTGCCTTTGTCCGGTGATTCCGCAGGATGGTTTGCGATCTGTTCGCGGCTCCTGCACCGCTGTTGTACCGGATGAAAGGCACATCCCCGCATCATCCCGGCCCGTGGCCGGTTTTCCCCATAAAAAAATATTCTCCGGTCTTACCGTACCCGGGGAATCTCACTGCCCGGCACCGAACCTGCATCGTGTTTCGTGAAATAGGCAAACGATTCAACAACCTTCTCGAAATCTTCCTTTTAAAACGGGACCGATGAGTCAGCGGTGTACACGATCACGCTCGAATAACCGAGATCGTTTGCACTGCTTTTCTGGGCCACGTACCCGACATGGGTTTTACCATCCTTTGCAGACTCGAAGCGGTCATAGGTGATGCCATTCATGGTCACCGTGGTCTGCACCGGAGTCGGGTCCCAGGTCCGGAACGTATCGCGGTATGCCTGGTCCTGGTTGAGGCTGATAGGATAGGTCCGGATCGTAAAGACATCATTGGGGACAAGACTGGTCTGGAATATCAGGCCCTGTGATCCCTCCGGCAGGCTCACCTGCCAGGTCGTCACCTCCCAGTCCTGCGGCGCACCGAATGCGATATGGAGTTCTGAATCCTTCCATGCCTTAGAAGGAACTACGTAATGGATCACAGTAACGGTCACCTGCGGGGACGTGGGGCTGGCAGTCATGGGCGTTACCGCAGGTGGTGCGATAGTCGTGGCTGCTGGTGCGACCTGTTGGTTGAAGGGAGGGGATGACGGCTGGGTACACCCGGCCGACAGGAGGAGGGCGATGAGGAGGACCAGGATTCCCATCCCCAGCGGTTTCATAAACGGCATACAATTCGGGTGAGAGGCTGCGTGCCGGGGCAGGGATCTCCCGCTCCTGACGGGATTTCTGCAACCGGATCGTGCAGGAATCTGACCGGTGGACCTGCCACCGTCATCACGATACGTGTCACTCCTTACGGATTGTGGCAGGGACCTTGTAACCGGGCTCTCCCCGGCATCTCCGTGGGGGTCAGCCCCACAACTATCCAGACAATTAATCATAGTATTCCTCCCTTGTGCTGTTATGGCACGAACCGTATGCCGGGAAATACAGTACCCCGGAAACCATCATCAACACTCTTAACCCCGAACTTGTCCGCAATCACACTGCAGAACTCTTTTTCAAGGATCAGTTTCGGAAATCCGTGTGTCAGGTGCCGGAACGTCCGGACCCATTCATTCCAGAGCAGCATGCACTGGACAGAGCAGATCCCGTTCGGCTCCACATGATACGCAAGAAATTCATCAAAGACCCTGAGTTCCTGGGATTCTTCTTGGCTGATGGCGATCCCGGCCAGCCGGAACTGTTCACCAAACGCGTCCTGCATCACGGAGCTGGCCTTGTCCATCATGGCCGGAGTGGCGGAGTCACCCGGGCTTACGGACAGACTCGCGGTCGGGTGGAAGTGTTCCGGCCGGGCGGTTCGGGATACGATACAGGTTCCTGGGCTCTGTAGAGTAGACATGGTGCATCACTACCAGAGCATCTGAAGTGGGGTTTATAGCGGGTTCCTTGAAAAGCAAAATTTGCAACAAAATATGTACAACGTGAAAAAACACATTCTCCGTTGAAGACAGGGGATCCCGGCCCGGGATTTGAGATCCCGGAGCATTGCATCGTTGAACTCCCGGGATGTTCTTTACCGGCGATACGAAGCACCGGCCGGCACTGCCCGGAGGTTGTGCGCTTCCGGATAAGGTATCCCGGAGAAGTGCATTTCCCATCCATTATGTTCCGTTGCGTCTTTGAGAAAGCAACGGTCCGCAATGCCCGGGAGATTTCTCCCCCCCTGCCGAGGCTGTCACAAAAAGATAGGGATGCGCGTACGGGTTTTTTGTTGTACACAAAAAAAATCAGCTGGTTGCCTTACTGACAAAATCATCAATGCGCTTTGCATCATTGATATCGAACGCCGAGATCCGGGCTACTTTGTAGGTGCCGCTGAGCGTGATATGCGCAATCATCGGGACAGAACCGATCTGGATCGTGCGGTAGATGCACTGCGCATCAGATTTCGGGATCATGGCAAGGATCCCGCTCAGATCCTGCGGTATGAATGCTTCGAGCCCTTCGCCTTTGCCATGCCGGATCAGGACATCGATAGCTGCATCGTTGAAATAGGTGATCTCCCCCCGGTCATTCACCTCGATAACCGGGTTGAGTTCGAGGTGGGGCATTTTCGAGAGATGCTCCAGTTCGCGGGTAATGGCGAGTCGTTTTGTGATGTCCGTGATCGTGACCATACGGCTGTACAGCGGTTTTTTCGTATTAAGAGATGCCATCTGGACCTCGCAGTCCATCAGGGACCCGTTCTTCCGCAGGAGCCGCGCCCGGATTTTAGACTGCCCGTTTACTTTCAGCTCAGACACGATCTGGTCTCCGGCATCGAGATAGTCTTCATCGGTCTTGTACAGGTTCCGGACCGGCATGCCGATCAGCTCTTCGGTTGTATACCCGAGCATCGTTGCCAGGGACTCGTTGAGCCACTGCATTGTCCGGTTTTTCACCAGCGCAATGCCGAACGGGGAGGCCGCGAGGATAGCGCCAAGGACCTCGTTGCGTTCCTCTATTGCCGCGGCGGCGTTCCGCCTCTCGACCGCCCGGTGGATCTTGTGGGAGAGCTCCGCGAACTGGGCTGTGGCATCCCCGCCTTTCTGGATATAGAAATCCGCACCTTCGTTCAATGCCTGGATGACAATCTCTTCCCTGCTCCGGCCGGTAAAGAGGATGAACGGTGTCACCGGATAGGAGGCACGCACCTGTTTTAATAATGCAATACCGTCTTTTCCGGGCATCTGGTAATCGGATACAATCGCATCGTAGGGGTACTGGCTGATCTTGTGCAGCGCTTCATCCGCAGAGTAGGCAGAATCCGTACAGAAATTATTCCGTTCCAGGAACCGTTGCGCGATATCCACAAGGAACGGCTCGTCGTCAACTACGAGAACATGGATAGCTCTTTTCCGTTCTGCCGGAGGGGTATCGGTAGTCATGAGGTGGTAAAGAACTTCCACCTTGTAGTATATAAAAATAGCACATTTTAGTGAGCCCCCCCTCCTTCTCACGACAACCCTTTTACGCCTGCAATCTCCATCCGCACCCCAAACCGGCTGACCTGCACCATCTCCACCATCCTGCCAGATTCCTGCCTGACTGCCGGACATGAAGTGCCCGATCGTGCTGTTGACAAGAGACCACCACAGTATTTTTTTACTTCCCCCGGATCATGCTAATCTGACGGATCATGTTGACCAGCCATAAACTCCTGCAGCAGTACTGGCACGATGACCGCTACGATCCCGCAAACGTCCGGGTTTGGTATATCGACCGGGGAGCACCGTCCGACCGGTCCACGGTCAGCGGTACCGACATCAGCCTGGAGCCGTACTACATGGAGATCCGGACCATCGATGGCGTAAAACCCGTACCGTATCACCGGATCCTGCTCATCACCTATGACGGGGTGGTCGAATTCGAGAACCTGAAGATCGAGGGACAGGCATACACCCTCATGGAAGAGAGCCTGCGTAAGGCCTGACCGGGCAGGCTAAAAAGCGAGAAGCAGGACAACCGCTCTTTTCGCAGTGTTTTATCGGACTGCTGAGAGTCCCGGTATCGCGATTCACCGTCGGCCGGTGACATGCGTAAAGAGTGGCCGGTGAACCCGGCACCTGCCCCGTCCGAAATTATTATAACTCTCCAGCGGGTAAGGGTTCTTCGTATGGCAACCTATGTGATGCTCGGGAACCTGAAGCATGCTGCGTTTGAAAATCTGGGCAGCATTGAAGAGCGGGACAAGAAAGCAACAAAGATCATAGAATCCCTCGGCGGAAAACTGATCTCTTTGTATTACACGATAGGCCAGTACGATTTTGTGGCGATCATCGACCTGCCCTCGAAAGAGGCGCTGGTGAAGTTCCTTGCCATTGTCGGCAGGTTCGGGACCGTCCGGACCGAGACCTTAGAGACCATTCCAGCCGAGATGCTCTACGCGATCGCAAAAGAGAAATGAACCGCTCACCAGGATAAATCCGGGGAACAATGGGGTCAGGGAAATGTTTGTCTCCTTATCGTTCCGGAGCCTGTCTCATCGGCTGCTGAACAACCGGCCCTGATCGCCATCCCGGTTTTCGCAAAGTTTTTCTCTTCCCTATTCGCTCAGTCGATCAGCAGGAGCGCCATCAGTTCCGGGTGCCCCTGGATGGGGAACCGGATCGGCATCCCTGCCATTTCTGCGGTCTTTACCATGTTGACACCTACTGCATGCTCAGGAATCCGGGCCCGGGTGGGGTGGACGCAGATGCCGGCCTTGACGTTGCAGGTCTCGCAGAGCCGGCACGAACCGTTGACAAGGGCAAGGGCAAAGGCGTTGCCGGCATTGAACGCGGTTCGTTCGAGTTCGAGCATCATCGGGGCGAATGCGGCGGAGCCGCTGAACTGGTCCTTCCAGAACTGCGCTGCCTGCTCCTTCTTGTCTGCCGGCGCACAGGGGTCGAGCCAGTACCGGTAGATCGAGCTGATCACGTCCGGGTCTGCCTGGGCCGGGCAGATGAACTTCACGAGCAGGGCGTGCCGGTACTCTGACAGGACTTTCCGGAACTCGTCCGGGCTCGGGACATACGGCGGGCAGGTCAGTTTCTTCCCGTACCCGATGCACCCTGACCGGCACTTGAGCGGGACGCGGTTCTCGACAACTATCTGTGATGCGGGGATCACCTTTGCATCGGCAGCGCCGAGCGAGCGGGCTGCCTCAACAAGGAATGAGAAATCCCCTGTCCTGGTTTTATCGGTATCCATGAGTCTCATGCCCCCGATCAGTTCCCGATATGGTAATCCCAGGTCAGTTCCGTTGCTCTCCCGATCATTACAGCAACCGGGCAGTTAAGAGTCATCGTCTCATCGATGGCACCTTCTACCGTCTTCTCATCAAGATCGCCCGTCAGGAAGAACGTGACATGCAGGTTCTCAAAGACCGTGGGGGGTACTTCCCGGCGCTTTCCCTCGATCGTAATCCTTACCGAATCCGGTCGTGCGTTGCGTGCGGTCAGGTCCATGAGGACCTTGATACCGGTACAGCTCCCGAGAGCTGCAAGCAGGTAATCGATCGGGTTCGGGTTCTCCCCGCTCCCGCCAAGACAGGGGCATGGTTCAACCGGAATTGTCTGCCGGTCACCATTCACGGCATTGAATTTCATGCCGCATTCATACGAGACATTCATCAGTACGGATTCTGTAGTCATATTTTTCACTCCTTTTTCGCCATTATCGTGTTCTCATTCACTTTCTCCGAAAACCCGAGATATCCGAGCGCACGGTTCCGGATCCGGATCATCTCCGGTTCCGGTGAAACGCCGGTCTTTGCCGGCGGGTCGACAAACGGCAGGGTAAAGACTATCCCGCCCCCGGAGCCGATCCCGCCCAGGACCAGCGGGTTGATCTCGCTCGCCGCGGGCAGGAAGACCAGCCGGTCCAGCCGGGGACCCACATAGGATTCCGGCATCTCGATCCTGCCCAGGTTCGAGGGGGTGAACCCGGGAAAGGTCGTGTCGAGATTGCGGTTGAACGAGACTACGATGTTTCCGGTATCAGCGGCAAACCGCTGCAGGGTAGCAGTTTTGGTATATGCTTCCGGAACCCTGATGGTGAACACGCCGAATCCCGCGAGGGCATCGATAAGGGACGGTTCAAATGCCGGCAGCGGCGCAGGGGATGGGTTATCCAGGTACGCATGGATTGCCTTGTGCAGTGCCACCGCATTATCCCAGAACGGTTTTTCCGGTGAATACGCGTACTTCAGCCGGATCCCACCGGCGCAGAAACAGAAGACATCACCTGTGGGAGGTTGTACCCGTCTCCGCAGGTCATAGGGTACAAGCACCGTCTGCTGGCTTTTCAGAAAGCCCCCGGTAACATCTGCATGGGCAGCAAGGCATGCAGCCGAGACTGCCGATGCCACGGTAACGCCATGCTCCCGGCAGGATGCCCGCAGGCGTGCGGATTCTGCCGGATCAAACTCGAAGAGTACCACGCCGGGCCTGCGTTTCTCCCAGTAGGTGCGGTACAGGGCCTCATAGTCCTCCGGGCCGAAATAGTAGGGATTCTTATTCCACTTCCAGTTCGCATACCTGGCAATGAGGCTGGAGATGATCCCCATGACGGAAATCCCGGAGTTCTCGAGGTCCAGGGCGTCCGGAGGATCCAGCACGCGGGTCTCCAGCGCAGGGTCCGCATATCGTACGAGAAGATCCCGGATAAGGATGGCAAGCGCCATACCGTCGCATATACTGTGGTTGCAGAATATAAGTAGGTCAGAGACATCCGGGGACTGGAGGAGCACGCATTTTATGAGCGGCCCCCTGCCGAGATCAAACGGCACCCGCGCTTCGTTCTTCAGCTCGTCCAGCCACTGTCGGTCGGAGGTACGGGAGACAACCATGAGCGGGACTTCCGGAACGCCATCGGACGAGAACCATGCATCATGCCGGTTGTCGAACACGATCTTTGCCCGGAGCAGCGGGTGGACCCGGCTCACGGTGGCAAGTGCCTGCCGGAACCGGGTTTCATCAAGGGTGCCGGTGATGCGGGCCGCCATTATCACGGTGCAGGGCGGGCTCATGAAGAAGAACCGCTCACACCGGGACATCTTCCGGATGCAACCCGGGACTGCAGTATTTTTCTCTTGTTGTATCTTGTTTGCTGTTGTCATGTTCCTCTCCAGAATAAACAGGGGTGGCAGAGACCAGCCCCGGGTTATTGCCCCGGCCTCCTCATCGGCCGGAAAAATTCCCGCATATCCCCGGCAAGCAGCCCGGGCTCCTCGTGCTCGGCAAAATGCCCGCCCCGGGGCATATCTGTCCAGTGCTGGATATTGTAAAACCGCTCCTCCCACGATCGTAAAGCAGGTGCAAGGTCTTTGGGGAACTGTGCCATGCCGGTCGGAACATCGACATATTTACCAATAAACGGCGACATATTGCGCATTGTCTCGTAGTAGACCCTGCACGAGGAATTGATCGTTCCCGTGGCCCAGTAGATCGTCAGGTTCGTGAGGAGCTCATCTTTTGTGAACCGGGTCTCCACGTTACCGGAACAATCGCTCCACGCCCGGAATTTTTCTACAATCCATGCGGCAAGACCCGCGGGAGAATCCGTCAGGCCGTACGCAAGGGTCTGCGGTTTTGTTGCATTAAGCATGCAATAAGCTCCTTCGGTCATCATCCACCTCTGGCCGGCACCAAGGAACTGCTGCTCTTCGGAGGACAGGTCAGCCGGGGGAGGTCCCATGAGGGGTGTCCCTCCGTTCAGGTGAATACCGGTAATGGATTCCGGGTGTGCCTGGGCAAGGTACTGAGTGATAGTAGCGCCGATGTCGCTGCCCCGGATGGCATACTGGCTGTAGCCGAGCTCCCGGGTCATCAGCGTATGGATCATCTCCCCCATGCGGATGCAGCTCATCCCCGGGCCGGTCGGCCGGTCAGAGAAACCAAAGCCCGGAAGGGACGGGACGATCACATCAAAGGAATCCCCGGGATCTCCCCCATGGCCTTTCGGGTCTGTAAGGAGCGGGATTATCTTCTGCATTTGGGTAAATGTCGCGGGCCACCCATGCAGGAGGACAAGTGGGATCGGATTGGTTCCCCTGCCACGTTCATGGATGAAATGAATGCCGCAGCCATCAACCTGTGCCCGGAAATGGGGGAACCGGTTCAGGGCAGATTCCTGTGCCGGCCAGTCAAAACCTTCCTGCCAGTATCCGATCAGGTCTTTCAGGTATGCAAGATTCGAACCGTACTCCCATCCGGCACCGGCAACTTCATCCGGCCAGCGGGTCATGGCAAGACGCTCATACATATCGTTCAGGATCTCTTTTGGGATCTTTATGGTGAAGGGTTCGGGACTCATGCAGGTTCCTCCGCGGAGTTATCACAGGTCGTCATTGCTTTCTCTCTCCGGAAACAGGTTCCGGTTTCAAGGGCAGCCGCAAGGATGCAGCTGATCGCGTTGATTCGTATTTTGATCACCTTGGGGTTCTCATCAGATTTTTGTCGAGAGCATACGCTCGTTGTGACGGGATTGTTCACCCGCTCTTGTTCCAATGCGTGCGGTGCCGGACCGGCAGTATCAGCCGTTCTTTTTGGCCGGGCGTTGTTTCATGGCGCCGGCGCTTTTGCAGGTGTTGATCGATGGATCAATGAACGTGAGGAAATTGTCCACGAACTCATCGTACCCGACTCCCGCCAGCTCAAACCCTTTTTTCCAGAGGGGCGAGGGTGAGACGACCGAAATGCTGATGAGCGAGATGTAGAACCCGAAAAGTGCCGGGTTGAGATCGTTCCTGATTGAACCATCAGCCATTCCTTTGTTGATCGCATCGTTCAGCCACAGGTTATACTCCATTGAGTTTTCTGCAACCACCTGCTCGTATTCGGTATCCATTCTCGACCAGATCATGGGTCCGATTGTACAGGCCATTTCGTTGTAATCCTGGTGATCCTTGGTGTATTCAACCAGGTGCCGGATCATTGTGCGGATCTGTTCTCCGCCACTGGCATTCTCATCGAGACGCTCCTTGAACTGCCGGAAATAATCCCGGTGCACGCGGGCCACAATCGCAAAGAAGAGCGAGTCCTTGTTCTTGAAGTAGACATAGAGCGAGCCCTTGGAGAACTCCACTGCATCCGCTATCTCGTCCATGGTGACGTTGTCAAAGCCCTTTTTGTAGAAGAGCTTCTCGGCCGCATCGACAATCTCGGTGCGGCGCTGTTCTTTCTCGCGTTGTTTCCTGTCTGCAACTGTCATAATGCTGCTCGTATTTTCCCTGTGCCTTTTTGACCCAGAGTCAATTATTGACTGTGAGTCAGATCTATTAAAGGGTTCTCCTCCATGCCCCATTTCGCTGGTACTCCGTGTCCCTTCCCAGAGCAGAGCCCGGTCACAAGGTGTTGCCCTATAGCAGTGAGTCATGCCATATCATCACCACGCATCCCCGTCAGTGTTTTGTCGGTTGCCCGGCAGGAGTCGCGCGGCCCCCCACAACATGTACTCGTTTTGTCATGATGATTTTCCCACGAGTTTCTTCATCTCCCCATCCACCTCACCAAGGAATGCAAGGGCGGGTTTGATCAGGAGGTCGGGTTCTTTTGCTGCAAACAGGTGGTCGCCGTTAACAAGAACCAGCCGGGCGTTGGGGATCCCGGCGGCAAGTTCCCGGGTGATTTTCAGAGGAACAATCACGTCTTTTGTCCCGTTCACGATCAGGGTTGGGGCGCTGATACGGCCGAGCAGTTCCCGGGTGTCATACCGGTTCGCTGCATCGGACATCCTCCGGAATGAGCCGGGAGTTGGCGGGTACCTCTGCTGAAAGATCCAGCCGGTCATCTTCTCCCGGATGCCCGGGACAGAGGTTGCAAGGAAGCCGACGAGTCGCATCATGAGGAGAACCCGGCTGAATCCCACAACGAGAATGAGCCCTTTTACCCGGTCCGGATACGTTGCCGCAATCGTCTGGGCAATCTGCGATCCCATCGAGGTCCCCATGATGTGGGCCTTCCGGATGCCGAGTGCGTTCATAAGAGCAACCGTATCATCAGCCATCATGCCAATCGAGTACGGCAAATCCGGTTTATCCGTGCGCCCGACGCCCCGCATATCAAACAGGATCACCTTGTACCGTTGAGTGAATTTGTCGATGAAACGGGACTTCCCCGGTTCGGTCACCATCGCGGAGATCTCAAACCCGAGGCCCTGGATCATGACGAGCGGCTCACCTTCACCGTGAACTTCATAATACATCTCAATGTCGTTTACGTGTACTGTAGGCATTTTTCACATCCTGAGTAACTCTTTGTCGATCGCAAAGCAGTAACAGCCCCGCTCTCCCCACCACGTGCATTCCGGGCAGGTGGTATGGTCCCGCGTGCATCGCCGGCCCACGGCCTCCATGGGACAGTCGTCCCGTTTAGCACAGCCCCAGCAACAGGTGCCGGATGTTCTGCCGTAGATGACATCCAGGTTGATTACTGATACCGGCGCGGACCGCTTCACCCCGCTCATATCCGGTCCCCTCCCGCGACGGTCGCATACGCAAACGAGAGCAGGCCGGACACCTTCCTCCCGGCATTCTTTCGCGTGTAGTACATCTTCGCATATGAGGGAGACGAAATGACCTGAACGTTTCCAAAACCAAGCCCGGCAAGGAACGGCACGACATCTCCCGCTGTAAATCCCGAACGGAGCGGTTCACCAATCGAGATCGTAAAGTCCCGGATTGCACGACCGCCTTCCGCATCTGATGACCCGTCTGCCATCGACTGCGGGATGAAATCAAAGAGCACGGTGCTTCCGGCACCGGCATGCCTGGTGATCTCCAAGAGCAGACCCTCCACGGCCGGCCGGGGCAGGTACATCACGAGCCCTTCGAGGATGAAAAGCGTCTTTTTTTCCGGGGAATATCCTGCGGATTCAAGATCCGCCCAGGTGTTCCCCTCATCGATCTCATACGGGATGAACGAGACATGGTCCGGCAGTTGCCCGAAGATCGCTTCTAGGACCGAGATCTTTTTCACCAGGGTCTCCGGCCGGTCGATCTCAAAGACCCGGACGTGCTCTTTGAGCGAGCTGATGCGGTACGCCCGGGTATCGTAACCTGCTCCGAAGATCACTACCTGGGTGAATCCTTCGCCGGCAGCGTTTGCCGCAACGTCATCGAAGTACCGGACCCGGGCGCGAATCGAGTTGCTCCACCCGGGCATCTTTTGCTCGATGTCTTCCACCATCGCTCGTGTTTCTGCGGGATGGTCCCGCGCCCATGCAAGCTTCAGGGGATCGATGAAATGGACTGCATAGGGATCATTAAAGATACGGACATCTTCCGGCAGCATCGATTCTGCTAACCGTTGCAGTGCAATTCCTTCCGCGATCCAACTCGTGCCGCTGGTGACGGGTGATCCTGGCGATAATATTCCCGTGGTCATGGTAATTCACATACCCTGTTGTAAAATAACATACGCAATAGAATGTATAAATACCAAACGGTTTGTATTTCATCCCCATGCGATGTTTTTTACGTGTCACGGGTGAAGTGAATATGAGGAGCAATGCCCAAGGTCGTACCCGAGTACAAGGAGGATGCCAAGCGCCGGATCATCGATGCCGCCATGGATGTCATGTCCGAGCGTGGCTGCGAGCTGATGGCCATCGATGACGTGGCAAAAAAACTGGGTGTCACCAAAGGGGCGGTATACTGGTATTTTCCCAGCAGGGAGGCGCTCATCGAGGCAGTCCTTACTACGATCTGCGGCAATATGCAGAAAGTCGCATTCGAGTCCTACTACAATCGCCCGCTCGAAGAGACGCTCGTCCGGATCTTCGACCGTTTTGCCCTGACCGACGATCGCCAGCGGAAGATCTTCTTTGAGATGTTTGTCCTTGCAACCCGGAACTCCGATGTCCGGCACGCAACCCGGGAATATTATGCCGGGTTTGTTGAGGCGATTGAGAATGCGATCAGGAACGAGAAGAAGAAAAATTTCCTCCAGACACAGACTGACGCCCATGCACTGGCAATCCTTATCGTGGCCCTGTACACGGGGCTCCAGAACTATGAAATGATCTGGATGTACCCGGGAGAGCTTCGCAAGCTCTGGCTTGACGGAGTCCGGATTCTCTTAAAACCCGCATACACCGGGACCTACGGGGAGAGCAATCCCTGATTTTGTATCGCGATGGTAATCTTAACCGCGTCACAAGGATTCCTGTTTCTGAATCCAGCCATCCCCGGTAACTGTCCCCCGGCTTATCATCCCGTGGGGCGGCATGGCAAGTGCCGTCTCATTCCCAGCTCCCGTCAGCCCATGATTTAAGGATATCAAAATCCCGCATCATGGTCGCCTTGCTCATCGCCTGTGCCCGGCTCAGCATCCGGTTCTGGATAAAATCATATTCGCAGAGAATTTTTGAATTCCGGAGCAGGGTTGCCCGGATCGGGTGGTGCCGGTAAACAACACTTTCCTGCCCCCGGAAATACCATTTAATTCTCTGGAAGGTGAGCCAGTCAAGTTTCATGGCGAGCGTGGAGTGGAACCTGAATTCGTCGGCAGAATCCAGATCATATCGCCGCAACGAGCAATACGGGGAGAGTGCCTGGGATAACTGGTAGCGGAATTGTTTTAAGGTCTCGTCAGGGGTAATGGTGACATATACAACCCTCGTGTCGTCAAAGAACCCGTAACCCCCCACCTCATATTTTGGAATTTCCTTTTGATCCGAACAGATTCGTGTAAAATCTTCTACGAGGTATGATTCACTGGTGGTTGAAAAAGGCCCGGCCAGCGTGATATGCGGGACAACCAGTTTGTCCCCGAGGTTAAATTTCTCATTCAGGTGATTGCTCAACGAGCGGATCTGCTGCTTTACAGAACCCATCATGCGGATGTCAATTAGATAATGTGTCATTTCTCACCCCCGTAAACAAAAGCCGGGCCGACAACCTCAGGGAAATTGTTCAGGTGTTTATGTGGGGTAGAAGTAATAAATCCAGTGTGCATCTTCGCTACGAAATTATGTGAGCTGTTCCTTTAAGGGAGTACGGGTCGGTTCTTGCCCCATGGGACAGATTACCCTGATGACAATTTTTTTGGCGAACCAGCACCCGGCTTATTTGTAAGATTCATGGAGGATCCAGCCTGTCATGCATGACCGGTTCCCGGCACTCTGTCCCGTTATTATAGCTGTTCCCGTTCCAGGCGGTACGTATACCAGCCCAGCCGGGTGGCCCCGATCTTCTCATAGAAATGTATAGAGGGCTTGTTCCACGTCAGCACCATCCAGTCCATACGCCCGCACCCGCGGACCCGGGCCTCGTTCCGGCAGAAGTCAAAGAGGCGCTTTCCCAAACCCTGCCCCCGGTACTGTTCGAGCATGAAGAGATCTTCAAGGAACAGGGTGGGCCGGGCAAGGAACGTGGAATACGTGAAATAGAACGTCACAAACCCGACGGGCTCGTCATCCAGCCTGCCGATATACCCCTCAAATCTCGGGGGGTCTAAGAAGATATCATCCTTCAGTCGTAACCGGGCTCCCTCATCGGGCGGATCGATCCGCTCGTACCCGGCAAGGCAGTCGAGCAGGTACAGGAACTCCGGAAAGGTCTGCTCCCTCACCCGTTCGATGGTAAACTCTGGCATAGGATACCCTGCGGGAAGATAGGATTTTCCGGCAGATATGAGTACCGCTGTCATGTCCTGGCCATAAAATCCCATGAATTTGGAGGAAGATGCACGGGTACATACCGGTGCCACCGCACTCATCGGCAGTGCCTTTCAACTATGGCGGCATACCCCTCCGGGACACGGACAACGAGACCTGTCCGGCGCCTTCAGGTATGGTACCGTATGCCCTATTGCATCGAATCCGGAAACAGCCCGAAATAAAAACAGATCGGAATATATTTCATTGCATCGTTTCAATTAAACTCGTGACAGAACATGGATGAGGTAACGGTATACCCACGATGCGATCCGTGTACGGATTCCATCGGGATGCCTGTCCCGAGTGCGGTTGTGCTCTTATGAACTCCAAATCCGATACCAATACTCAGCCGATTCCCCCCCAGGATACTTCCCGTAACCCCGGCCAGATAGAGGCTACCTATTACGGATCCATCCTTCTCTCAACCATGCCCGAGAGAAGGAGTTTTATGTACAAATACCTGATGGCTCTCTCGCCGGTAATTCTGGTTATTGCCTGTATTTTTATACGAAGTATCCTTGAGAATCTGCTGGATGTCGCGTCATCGACGTTGACTTCAGCAGTGCCCGGCACCCTGGCTGTCTTTACAGCAGACTACCTGAACCAGTATTCTGCTCCGATAAACGATGCTACCAATATCTCCATCCTGATGGTTGCCCCGGTGGGGATTTTCATCATTTTTGCCGCCATTGGCTGGACGATGCGGTTAACCGAATTATGGACAGGCACGGCATTGACGCTGGTCCTGAGCGGTAGTACGGCATTCGTAATGGCAACCATGAAGGGCTATCCCCTCGTTTCGAGTAATTTCATGCTCCTCTTCCTCCGGTGGATTGCTTTTCTGGTCCAGCCATTTTGTATCGTGGCAGTGATCATCGTCCTTATCGCTACCGAAAAATTCCGGCGTTCTCTGCGGTACACCATCACCAAGGATGGGTTGTGGCTGCGGGGCGGTTTTCTGAACGTACAGGAACACATGATCCCCCATACCCAGATAGGCAGAATTGTATTTGAGCAGGATTTCTTTGGACGCATGTACAATTATGGGACGATCATCCCGCACAGTATGACGCGGTGGGGTGCGGAAACATCGTTCCGGACAATCGGCGCATCCGGCCAGAAAGACAATTTTGGCGTGGGGATCGGGTTTGCCAAAGGCCGCGAGGAGGGTTCACGCTATCCCCTTGACTGCCTGTATGGCATACCGGATCCAAAGGTGGCACAAAATATTCTCACGGGATTAATCTGCCGGCAGGATAAACGGGAGGAGGACCAGGTCTCCTACTTAAAAAAGATTTACGAGAATAATGGACACGGGTCAATGACCCATGGATCCGGTATACCCTTAGAAGTGCCCACCGCTGGTTCTGGGAGCAGCACCGACGACGATACCGGTTTCCGGTCGGTTGAGAGAATCGGGATGGATGGGGAACTTCCCGGCCGGGTGGAGAGTGCTGTCATCAGGAACGATGACCGCGATATTCCGGTAACCTCAACAGGTCCTGTCACTGGCACGACAAGAGAGATCCCCCCCCTCGCAAAAAACAAAAGTACTACCCTGCAGGAAATTGCTGCGGAGCAACCGGTATTGGACCAGATAAAAAAGTTAGCAGAACTCAGGGATGCGGGAATCATTACCGAAGAAGAATTTACGGCAAAAAAAACGGAATTGTTAAGACGGGTGTAACCGTTTCAGTGTATTTCCTGTCAATCCCTTTCATCATCACACGGTAATTCCGGTATTCCGGGCACATTGCCCCTGTTGAGGGGCCGGCCGTTACAGGCGGGGTACCGCATGCTCAAAGGAAGGAACAGAAGTAAGATCCTGGTATTCTACGGTCTGTCCATCCGGGAAACGGATGGTTATGGACCCTGATGTCCCGTCAAGAGTGATAATGTCGCCAAACCAGTACTTGTCAAGTTCTTTCCTTGCATCTGAGAGAGAGAAGGCCGGTGTTTTATAGGTGGTAATACCTTGGTTTTGGTTGACTTTCACGAGATGCTGGACCATAAGCTGTGAATTGCCGGGAGAGACGGAATGGACCCGGATGTTTTTTCCCAGCGCTCCCGAAAGCAGGGGGACTGCTGCTGGATAGGCTATTGCCTGCTCTGCCCAGTTCAGGGTATAATCAGTGACGATCAATGCATCGCCGTTTTCTGCAACGGTGACATCAATATGCCGGATACTGACCGCACCTGTCGGGATAACAAGGAGAAGCATGAGAGTTATCGCAACGATAACCGGTATACCTTTACAGGAGATCATAGTAAGTGATGCTTTAGCATTGTTTTTATATAAATAAGAATTGGGGAAAATCCCCCAACTATTTTCCCTTTCTGTCTACACAACCCGGTCAGAATCATCGGGATCCCTGCAGGTTGCGTTCACCCGGGTGGAAAATACATTGTTAATTGCACCGCACGCGGATTTTCATGGATGACTGAGAGCGGGTGTTTGTTGCATCCTGACAAAAGGCAGGTCGGGCTGCTGCAAAAATGCACTATCTTCTCCAGTCTCAACCCGTCATCCTCTTGCAGCGGGTAATAATCCAATCCTTTATAAATCCACTATTTTAAGAGATACTGAGGACCGTTCATGGGGGACAATGACGTATCAGTTGAATCTGTTGAGCTCGCATTATTGTCTGAAATCGAACAGTCATCTGCCGCTCTGATGAAGGATGCATACCTGCCCCCTTCAGAGGAAACAACGGATGAGGAACGGTTTGACCCCGGTTTGCATCGCAGAGACTCTCCCCGGGAGGATGAATTGGCCGGGCCAAATGCCAAGGTCTTTGTTACCCGGGTATCAACCCGGACCCCTCCTGAAGAGATTGAAAAAATTCTCTCTAAAAATCCAGACCGCAGAACGAATACGGGTACCCATGAGTTTTATACCATGGTACTGATGCTGAGTATGCGGATGGCCGATCCATCAACCACCCATTTTATCAATGGAACGGTTAATGTTGCTTTTCCTAATGGAATGAAAATCCTTACCTATGCGCCAAAAGAAAAGGGCGTTATCACTGCCATTATTGGAAATGGCAGAGATGCGCTTTCTCTCTCGCCGGGCCTGGATAGTATCTCAGCTTCATCGCCGGGAACCAAGGCTCAACCTGATTATAAGGTGGATCGGTTCGAAATCACGGTTGGCCCGGGAGAAAAAATTACTGGCACTTACAGCAAAAAAAGCGGGTTTACGCTCAATACACCTGCCGGTACTTTACTGGATTACCAGGGGCTGCTCAAAACCGGGCATGAGATGTTCTGGGAGATCTATCCCCCGATGCCGGGTCTGGACATAGAAATTACCGGAAAAGAGATTCTGGCGATATTTTCTTTTATTATTCGGGCTCCCAAGAATTCCCCTCCGGCAATTGATGTCCGTATCGAAGGCAGGGTCAAAGGGAATCTCTGGGGAGTGATTCCTGTCAGGGGTTCGGTGGTTATACCTGGGAGTGCTGTTTTATGATTTTTTCAGAAGTTTCTTGAGATTTGTTAAATATAGCCAGTCTCTTTATTTTTTTAATAAATTCACTACAGTAAAATAAAAAAAAGCTTAATAAATTGTAATTGTCTCAAAGAAAAAGAACTATTGGTTTTTTTAAAATAAACTCTAACAAGTGTTAGGATTTTTTAGAAACCATTATTATGTCAGGGGTTTCATAGTAGTGTATGGTAAGGAAGGCAGAAAAACCAAGTGACGGGAACCCAGTACCCAAACTGGTTAAGTTCCTTTCAGGTTACAGCAATGCGAGCACGCAGGCAGGATACAAGACGGCCATTGAATCATTCCTTCGTTGCATCTACAAACTAATGAAATCGGATATCAAATCGGGTAAGATATCCGCCCCAGATTATAATTCACTTTTTGAAAAGTATCTGTTAGAGAAGCGTGACAACGATGCAGACTTTATCAGGTTCTCCGAGCACCTGATAGAAACAAGACCTGCCCTTTCCGCAAAGCAATCTATGACGGCGATTAGGTACGCAATGACATACCACGGGGTTATCATAAGCAAAGGAACCAGTCAGGATATACGCCGCGAAACTATGAAGGGTTCAGCGGCAACGGTTGACCGGGTACTGAATACCAAGATCATAAACGCAGCACTCCAGCACACCACAATACAGGGGCGGGCTCTATTCCTTTGTCTTGCGTCGTCAGGTGCACGGTTAAACGAAATGTTATCAGTAGGTATCAACGATGTGGACTTTAATACGCACCCTGTTAAGATGACATTCAGGGGTAGCAACACCAAGAACGGGCAGCAGCGATACACCTTCATATCAGACGAAGCAAAGGCAGCGGTTCAGGAGTGGCTTAAGGTTCGTGGGCAGTATATCGAAATGAGCAATGCCAAGAGCAAGAAATTAATTGAGATGGGGAGAGCGTCGTTAAAGACAACCAATGATACCCGCCTATTCCCATTCAGTGATGCAAGCGTAACGGGTTGGTGGAACGATGCATTATCGGCAGCGGGGGAACTCTCAAAGGATGACGTGACAAACCGTAACCAGTTAAGAATACACGGATTCCGTAAATTCTTCTTATCGCAGATGTCCCTTGTAGTTTCCAAAGAGATACCAGAGATGTTAGCGGGGCACTCTGCATACCTGTCGGGTTCATATAGAAGATACGATGATGAAACCGTTGCAGCGGAATACCTGAAAGCCATGCACATGGTAAGTATCACTGGGTCAAAGCAAGTCAAAGAGTTAGAGAATGAACTTAAGGAACGGATGCAGGAGCAGAGCGTTAAGACAGAGAAACACGCCGATACACTGGTTCAGGTAATTACAGAGAACATGGCACTTAAGAACCAACTGACAGCCATGCAACAACAACTCGCATCAATGACCGCACGTATGGAAAGGTGGGATAGTATGTTTGCAGCAATGCCAGTTACAAAAGAAATGGAAGCACGCCTTGCAGAGCACAGAGAGGTTCAACCACACGTTCCACTAACACAGGCACAACTTAAGAAACGACACGAAGCAATGGAACGGGAGGGGGGTGCGTAATGGTAACTAAAGAGATCACCCAAGCACGGATACGCGCCAACGGGAACTATCGCAGGTGGAACGCACACACATTAGCAAGCGAACATATTCGATATGTCAATCGTTCACCTGTTCGATGTGTAATAGATCACGCAGAAGAATTAGCGAACGATCCTGATCGTTTAACAAGTGAGTTTCTAATAGACTTGGTGTTCAGCATCGAGCCAAAACAATAATCTCTTTTCTTTGGTGTTCAACAAGCAACAAGAAAAACATTCCTTCTTAAAAGGCGTCACGTACCCCCCCCCCGAGGGTGCAAACAAGTCCTTGCCCGCGCGTCTTGTACTTCCTTGGTGGGGGAGGGGGGCGACTATGTAGCTACACTGTTTTTTTCATAATATGCGGCACGTATACCAGAAACCAGATTTTTCAACAATTATGCTGCGCGCTCTTTTTGTAAGTTTATTATGTTTAATCTAATGTTGTGATAAAATTACACTTCTACGACGTTAGAGAGGCAAAATGAGATAATATACATAGTATGTAGTGCTGTATACCCCCCTCCCCCCTAATTCGTGTCCATTACGAGCCCGAAATCGCAAAAGAAGGCCGTATAATCGTTTGATGACCTGAAAGTTTATATAGTCTAATTGTATACTAATCTCCATGCCAAACGAAAAGGCAGAACCAAGAGTGTGTCTCCGTCTCCCTCCAGAGACACGAGACCAGATTAAGCTAAATGCATCGATGAGGAAAATGCCAATGATGACTTACATATCTGAATTGGTAAACCGTGATACACAGGTGAGGATTTGACTATTATGCAGCAAATCAAATCGATTGCTCAACGATCACACGGTTGGATACCTACACCCGTACCACCGGCAGAAGTTGACATCAGGTTCGTTATGCGTGAAGATGATTATGAGGTTAAGAAAAATGGAAACAAACATTGTTGATGTAAAAGAAGTTGGGGCTCCCGTCGAAAGTTGCCCCAAATCCCCTCTCGTGGTGGGATACTCTATTATTGACGTTTGTGGGAATAAACTTTGTGTTGGGGGTTCGTTATGAAGTTCCTTCACACGTTCACCAGAGAAGGACGGGCTGACGGAAAATCGTTCATAGAGGTTAACGATATCACCTGTTACAAGGTTGAGATTAAGAAATCAGATGCTCGTCGTGATATCCCCGTTGAATGCATCTGTTATACTCACGACGGAAGCAAGTATGTCTTAACACCTACAAGACCGATAAACACCAAAGAGGATATCGCACTACTCCAGAATTTTATCGTTGAACTTGTAAAGACGATTGCGAAAACTCCTGATGGTTGTGTCATACGTGGATACACACCTAACGAAATGGAATGGGGTATTGTTGTTGACGGGGTGACGGCATGACATTAGAACCTTCACTCGACGCAATAACAGCGGAACTTTCTACACTCAACGAGACTATGCAATCCAGCGAAATGCATCTCGCATCCATAGCCGCATGCCTCAACAGGTTTTGTGATTTACATGAAACGAATTTGTTGATGAGGGAAGAACTCCGATTAAGCGAGATTAAGCGAGAAAATGAAAATCGTCTTGCAACCATATGTACGAGCCTCACTGGGAGTTATGACGAATACAGGTTGAAGATTGGAAAACCCATTGATATTATTGTGGTTCCATTAAAACCCGCAATTCCCAAACCTGTTACCAAACCTAAAACGGTGTCAGATGCGTTCATTTGCTATAACGACTGGTGCAAGGCAAGATACGGGGTGTCACAATGACCGATGATGATCGTTGCATCGAATGGCAGGAAGCTGTAAACCTTGCGCGAGAAGGTTTTGCACTTTTTCCCGTTCACATTTCACACAAATGCATGATCGGGGATAGTTCCAAACTTTTTTGCTCATGCGGCGAAATGGGGTGCAAGGGTAAGCACCCAGACGGCAAATTTTCGGAAATTGCAACCACGGATATCAAACGGATCAACAATTACGGGAATAAGTGGATGACACGCGGTATAGGCGTCCACCTTGGTAAATCATATTCTTGGGTGTTGGATATCGATGGTGAAGAGGGGTATACAGAGCTGGATGTGATCACGGATCAGTATGGAAAACTCCCGGAGACACGAACCATAAAGACGGGTTCTGGGGGTATGCACTACTGTTGGGCGGGGTGGGTTGACAAGATACACAGCGGCTCACTTTCTCCAAATATCCATATCAAAGGCAACATCGGACACTGTTACCACGTTGTGCCCCCTACACTGCATTACAGTGGAAATCGGTATGAGTATATCAACAGGAGAAACCCAGCCGATGCTCCAGAGTGGCTTACCGCATTAGCTCACAAAGGATCTGACAAATCAAACGGAAATGCACGTGCTTTAACCCCCGAACAATGGGAGGCAAAAAAGGCGTATGAAGTCTCTATTATGCGGTTACTATCTCCAGAACAGAAACAACTCCTGCATAGGGAGGGAAACACCATGCGGGGTGCTCACCCAGTAAGCGATCATGGAAGTGCAACAGGGCGCAATTTCACCATAGACTTAGACACAAACCGATGGTTTTGCAACCGTGAAGGGTGTAAAGGTACAGGCGGGATATTCGAACTAGCTGCGATCCTTACTGGTATCTGCAAATGTGAAGATTTCAAACGAGGATCAGACAATCCACTAACAGGTAAGAAATTTATCGAATCTGTTGGGGCTGTAACAGAATTGGGGATACCAAGAGACGAATTAAGGAACCACATGTATAAGGGGGTTGATATCAGTGCCATCTGCTGATGCATTACCAGCACAGCCCGCAAACTTCATGCAGGCGGGTTTAGAGACGTTACGAGGTGCAACATTCAAAGAAATTGCACCGATGTATCCACCCGAACTGGTTGTCATACTACAAACGATATGCGACGACCAGACACACCCTATAGTGGTGATGGTTAATGATCTTATTGATGGTGAGATACAATATGATGACGACGGAACACCGAAGCAAAAACCGACGTTAAGCCATGTAAATATCCTTTATCACATTGTAAGAGTATGGAACCCGTTTTTCTACGGGAAGGATTTGTATATCCGAGATCCCATACTGCATTATCACCGAAAGGACGTTAGAGACGTTATTAAGAATATACAGGCGTGTGTGTCTGTTAAAGGGCATGAAATCACATCAGCATCGGTTTTGGGTATTATCGACAAGATTGCAAACCATACCGCAGCATATCCATTTTCTGGGTGTATTGGAACCCTGAACTTCTCCAACGGGGTGTTTAATGCAGAGAGTGGTGAGATCACACCTAACCAGCGGGGTGTTCTCTATGATTATGTCATATCGACACCTTACAAGACTTTTAAGGAAACCACAGAACTATACGCGTTTCTAGACCAATACGGCAACAGAGAACCCATTAACGTGCTTGCAAAGGCATTATGGCAACGGTGCAACTTGGACACCTTGAAAGAGTTAACAATTTTCTATGGTGATAAGGATTCTGGAAAAACCACATCGGCGGAACTCATACAGGCAACATTAGACGGAAACCTTCGAACACAAGAGAATACCGGGCGGGTACTCCTGCATGAGTTGTTGCAGCGGTTTGGACTGGCAGCGCTGGAGCACAAGTCGATCAATATCGGTGATGACTTGCCGGATATGTTCATTCGCAATTCAGGACGGATAAACGAGTTATTAGGGAGCGTTCACCACAATATTGAGAAAAAGGGTATTGACCACTTTACGACGACATTACCCGCCTATAATTTGTTCACCACGAACCACTTACCCCCGTTAGACGACGATGATTCGGTTATATGGAGTAAGATCCATTTGGTTCGTTTCGAAAAGACATTTTCGCGGGGAACCGTAAGAGAGAACCTGTACACGGAAACCATTAAGGAACAACTGTTATTCAGGGCGGTTGAACTCATGCAAACGTGGAAAGAAACGCCGTATAAGAACGATCAGACACCCGATCAGGTTCGGGCAATTTGGAACGAGGCATCTACCAGTACGGATCTATTCATGGCAGAGTGTTTATCCGAAGTATGGGTTGGGGGCGTGACACCACCGTTTACCCCCCTGCGAGATATCGAACTTCGCTATAGTCGTTGGTGTATTGCAAAAGGAAAAACTCAATATCTTAAATTCCTACGTAAAGTGCTCAAACCACACTTGGTGAGAAAAACTGGGTGTAATGGTTACAGGTTCGATATCATTCAACCAACTACAACCACAACAAACGATAACGGGCAACAAAATCTGCAAACTACCTGAAACTGATACAACCACAACAAAAACACCAAAACAACCTATTACAAACATTCTATTCTTAAAAATCACTTCACGTCTCTATCAGACGTTAATTTTTACCTTTTTGTGGAAGGAATGGAACCTACTTTTAATGTCCGGAGATTGGAAGAGAGAAAATGTGTATCTACACAAGGAAAGAGGATCTAAATAATGGATATGAAAAAATGCTTCCATTCCTTCCACAAAGCGCGAAAAACAACGTCGCAGTGCGGGGTTAAAGCATACGGTTGAAATCCCCCAACTCTATTACAACCACACTTAACACACCTTGTCACAATTACATGTTTGACAACAAAATCCCATACTACTTTTGTTAACAACACAAGCGGACCGTTTTGTGTATGCGTGGGTTTCACTTCGTCCGATGTTGGACGAAGTGTTGTGGATCGACGGCGGTTGGTGTTGGGGTGGGTTCTGAAACAATCGTTGGTAAAATTACCAAAGATTGACTTTCTGGTAAATTTACCAAAAGGTCTTGTGGGTTCTGAATAGAGAGGGTTTGGTAAATTTACCAAAGGCTCTCCCTATCACTACGGGTGGTATCTGCCAGTTCCACAACTTGTTGTGTAACTGCTATCTCTCTACCAGCATTGTTATTTTGAGCAGCCATCTGTCGTTTCCTGTTCTCTTCTGCGATAAGGGGCTTTACTCGCATACCAAGTTCACCCAATTGAAAAGGGGTAAGATTGCGGCGCGCCCACTGGTTGCGCACCATCCATATTTTTGCCGTAACAGAGTATATAAAAGACCGATAAAATAGATACTGCCAGACCGAAAAACGAATCTAAGTTATAAACCTTCAACCACGACGTATACCATTTCCCACATACAATATATACAACACATACTATTGTTTATCAATATATTCTTTTGAGTGAATATATACAGTGGCGCGTCACTATACTATTATGAGAGAACGTAAAGTGCCACGGATGGTTTACGTCGAAAACTCCTTATTGAACGCCGCACGCGTTGGCGGGATGGATAATTTCAGTCGTGTAGCCCGTGAAGCCCTACAGGTTTACGCAGCACGAGCCCCCCAGGTTCAGGCACAAGACCAGGCACGTCATGAGAGAGCGAAGAGGTATCCGCCACTATGATCGACTTTCGCATAATAACCCCCGAAGAGAGCGAGCGCCAGAACAAGATGTTGGGCGAGCAGCTTGAAAAAATCCTCCGGGAAGAATCCCGCCAGTGGAACGAAAGGAGGAACCATTAATGGCATTGACTGACGTGGAGTTAAACGAATTGAAGGAACAGGCCATCCGTGAGAACCTCCGTGAGATTAAAAAACAGCAACAGGATATAGAGGCGGATATCCGAGCAGAAGCGGAAAAAGTTAAATCCAAACAGGAATCGGATCAGAAGGTTGAGGACGAACAGAAGGAACGTTACGCGAAGATAGACAGGAATGCACAAAGCACAATCCCCAAAAAGGAACGCATAAAATCCAAACAGTATCAACCACAACCAACGACAACGGCGGCGGGCGCAAAAGCACTGGGTAAACAGGCGATAAAAAAGACAGTTGAACCCGCACGGAAAGAACTTGTCAAATATAAAACGGATTTGTTAGAAGGTCGCGAAGCCCGTCGACAGGAATTAGAAAACCGACGCAGTTTTTTCTACGATGGAGGACGACAAACCAACACCCCAAGGAAACCCGCACCAAGATCACCAGCGCCACGCAGAGCAGCACCAAGGGCACCAGCGCCACGCCGTGGAAGCGGAACGATTTTATCAGGTGTTATGGGTGGAAGAATGAATGCGGCTCGTGGTGGAAACATTGGGGGTTCGTGGAATATCGGAGTAAGAACGCCATTTAAACAATCAGGAGGACTTGGTTTTGGTAATAATCGGTCAGGCGGGAGAAATATCCTTTCATCCGAATTAAATTTTATTAACCCGTTGCCACGTGGAACCCCCGCCCCCGCACGACGTGGGAACAACCCGCTGGACATAGAATTAGGGATGCACCGACCAGTACGCGGTTCCTCCTTTTTGGATAAGATGTTTGCACCCCAGAAGAAAAAGAGAGGTCGTTAGATGTTTCTTACGATTTTTATCATCGCCGCAATCGGGGTGTGTCTCCTGAACTTCGGGGAGTCGCGCAATTCAACAATTCAGTATTACAGTCCACAGGGGCAGAGTACCATAGATGCATCACAGCACGCATGGGCGGTTACTACACAAGAAGGTATGGCTGGCGATCTTGCGCTGGCTCAGCAGCGCGGTATGACGAGCGCCGAGTATAACGCAGAACTTGCACGACAAGCAGAGCAAGCACGTTTAGAACAGGTGCGTGCAATGTATGGTACAAAAACAGCACTCGAAATATCAGGTGCCACAATTAATAGAGGGTTAGCAGAACAAGATCCTTCATCTATTGAAGTGGGAACAGTATCCCCGTCTGGAACGGGTCAGGTGTGGAGCGGGACGGGGTGGACAAAAGCGGAAAATGTTCCGGCAAGTTCTTACACAACCGATGCGGCAATTCAACAGAGGGCAGATACCGCAAACACTCTTTTTATCGGCCCAACAGACGTTGCAAGCATTGGGGTAAGAGATGCACAAGGAAACCTAACAGGAGAATATAGAGCAAACGCCATATTCGAAAATGAGGCGGGTAGGGCAAACGGAGCCGTCCCATTGGTAGGAGGGCTTGCAGCATACAACAAAGCGGAAGAAAATTCTCGTTTACTCTCAACGGGGCAGTATGCAAAAGTTAATCCATCTGTGGTTATGTCTCCGCTAATGAAGACAGATTATTCCGTTCAGGGGCGTGCAGGATATTCCTCGTCGTTGGGTGACAGCGGAACACAAGCATTGATGCAACAGGGTTACAGTCCGTCACAATCTCTCCTGATGCAGATGGAACAGGCGAAGTCAACAACGACGTTAAGCGACGACCGATTTTTTGCAAGCGAATACCAGAAGTCGATGCAGAACGTCGTGGAGGCAAGTTCTGGGTATCACTCGTGGGCGAAAGATACGGGTATCCCACAAGCGGCAAATCCGTTTGAATATAGTGGAGATTTGGCGCTTTCACTCCTTAAAGGAACTAGTGGAAAGTCTGGTGCACAAGCAACAACCCCCACGGATCTAACCGTTCTTGGTATGACGGGACGCGGAGCACAGGATATTTCCTGGGATGCGGCACGAGGCGGGGTTGCTCCCGATTATTCTTCATTGATTGGCCCTACAAACGTCTTGTCCCGTGCGATGAGTGAAGGGATCATGGGTGACTATGGCAAACTTGGTTCGTATTCATCGGGATATGGGAGTTTAGATTTGTTCACCCAACAGAAAGTCGGATATAAAGCGGCGAAGTCGGCGGGGTGGGATACAAATCTGGATATACTCGGAGATAACCCCGCGCATCAGTCTAAAGAACTTGGGTTCGGGCTTGGGTTCAGGTCGTCAACTCCTGCGTGGGATATCAGCGAGGCTGACAAAAGTTTGGACGGTAAGCAATCAATAGTGAGCAATAGTTTACCGTCACCGTTCAGAGCGCCCGAAGGCACTATCGAATCATCTACAGGGGATATATTCGGGGTAAACGTTCCGATATTCAGCAACGTTCTTTCATTCTTTCAGCAAGGGAAATCGACACGGGTTTCTGAAAAAGTAACACCATTACCAGAGGTTACAACTTCGTTAGGGACTACCTACACCCCCATTGATGGAGGTATGCTTGCAACAGAAACCTTCCAAACGACAGGAGGTAAACAGATAAATAAAACAACCTCTACCACATCAACCCCATCGGGGTTTGATATATTCCAGAGTGATTTAAGTAACCGTGCTTACGCGGGTTTTGGTAGTCTATTCGGAGTCACGCCAGAACAGGCAAAACTTGGAGTATCCCTTGCAATGGTTGGTACACGAGAACAGGCGAACGTTGCACCCACATTTTCCAATATTGCTACATCAATGGGAACCGCAGACGTTCAGAAAGGTTTTGATAAACCCGTTCAGGCAGGGGTTGAATTTGGTGTGGGTCTTGCGTTCGGTGCTGGGTTCAAGGGACTTGAAGCGGGTGTTGGTGCAGCACGAGCAACGGCAGCACCCGCAATAATTGCCAACGGTGGAACATGGAGATCAGCAGATATGTTCGCGGGTGCTGTAATGAACTACGCACCGAAAGTATTAGGTGGTCTTTACGCCGCTGATGTTGGCGCACGTTCAACAAGTGGTTTTACTGATTTCAAAGCGGGAGATGTATCTAGTAAAGTAGCCCCGATACTTACCTTCGAAACATTACCAATGGGTGCTGGTGCGGCACTTGGATACAGCGCACCCAGCGCAGCATACAAGGCAGCGAAGGTTTCCAATCAGGGATACTTGGATGCACTGCAATTAGGAAAGACAGGAACACCAATCAAAGCCAATATCGGAGACGTGAACAGGTTATCACAACCAGTTCCAAAGGTCGAAGGTTCAACCACAGGACGGTTCGACTATTACATAAAGCAACCAGCAAAGGCAGGATTTGAAAGCGCATTATCTCCCGCCACACGATTAAAACTTGAATTACCACAGTTCGTAGAAGAATCAGGTGGTTCAACTGCAAGAGGTGTTGGGGCATACGCTCAGTACAAAGCAGGGAACGCATATCGGGCAAACGTAGATATCCCTGTTAAAAACTTCTTACAAGAAGCACCCGGAAGATTACAGGCGGGGCAAACATCTATACTCGAACCGTTAGTTCGTGCAAAGGTGGAAGGCGTCCCCAAAGCACAGGCGCTTTTAGGGCGTGCAAGTATTGATGCGGCAAACTGGCGATATGGGGAAACGAACCCCATCAGAGAAACAATATACGGTGGATACTTTGATGCGAAAGTAAACGCACCTGTCCGAGCGGAACAGGGGTTAGTGTCTACCGAGACTTCATTATGGGAGTTTGGACAGAAAGCAAAGAATCCCGTTATCACGGCAAAGGCAATGTGGCAGGAACGCGGGTTCTCAATGGAGATCGAACCGTCAGGATTTCCCACGTTTAAGGGTAGAGGTTCATCCACTCCGAGCATAGGAGCACCACCAACCACACCCCCAACAAAAGATTCAATTCCCTATCAGGTATCGGGGAGAATGGGAACAAAGAATGTAGGCGGTAAGTCTACGAGTGGGTTGTCAAAAGAACTTTCACCTTCTCGTATATCATCCAGAACAATAGGTGGTAAATCTGTTTCTGGATTATCGCGGGAACCATCGTTAAAATCTGACAGCATCCCAGCCGAACGCATAAAAACAGGTTTTGCAAAACAAAGAAGCGTAGACTTCCGAGGCAACCCGCAATCATCAACAATGAAACCGATGGGTAAACAGGCGGTGGGGGTTTCGTTGTTAAGGGAACCGTTACCCGTGGTTGAAGGTATGACACAAGGTAAGATGTCACCACAACAGAGAACACAATCGGGGATTTCATCCTCATTATCTGTTGGCGCTGTATCTGTCATACAACCCGAATTTGAGTTTGCGCAGACATCACGCACAAGACAAGAACAGTCATTCGTTCCTCAATCATTAACCCGCCAGTTCTCTGCGCAGGTTATGGGAACATCTACCCGATCAAGTATGGAAGTTTTACAGAGGTCAAAGCAGGATCGGGTAACATCTGTGTTTGCAGATATAGGCAGGACTTCTACACAGGGGTTAAGAAACAAACAGGATTCGCGAAGGGAACAGGATGTTTTATTCGGAACTGATTCCCGCACAATCAGAACGCCTATAGTAAGTTCACGTCAGAGTATCACAACGAAACCTACCTTTGATACTACATCAAGAACCACATCGATAATAACTACACGACAGACCCCGTGGATTGAAACCACGTTGAAAAAAACACCAATAACACCACCACCCACGATACTCCCCTTCGGATTTAACTTCCAACCCGGTTCTAATCAACCAGCGGGATGGGGAGGACGTGGGCGCGGAGCACATAGGGAGGTTATCAATATCCGTTCGTCGCTGTTGTCATTATTCGATAGAGTATCAGCACCATCTAAGAAATCACGGAGGCGAAAGTAATGACGTTACCAGTGAAACCAGACTGCTATAAACCATGTCCCTGCTTTACATGCCCATATCGGAATGACTGCTTAAATGCGATTAAGGTGACTACAAAATGAAACATTCTAACGACAATGGAGCGGCGGCGATTTTTGGGTTCGTCCTGATTTTCCTGTTAAGTGGTTTGATCTTCCTCTGCGTAGGATACGGAGTGGATAAATTGACTATGGTTGCGGCCAGCCAGTATACGGGAATTGAAAGCAACTTGAAAGTTACGACGTTCAATTACATGTTGCTCGTGTTCCGCGCAATGCCAATCATCACTCTGATCACAATTGGTATTTCTTACTGGGTCGCATGTCTGCGTACCGAAAATAGTGTTTCGGAGATAGGAACCATGATTGTCGCATCGGTCGAAATGATTTCGCTCTCGTTTGTGTTGATGGCATTCGAACTGTATGGCGGGCTAGCCATTGATAGTATGGCCCAATTTGCCAGCACGTTCCCAGTAACCAACCCTGACCTTAGTTTGTATCAGGCGGCGCAATACATAGGGCCGGTATTTTACGGGCTGATTTTTATAATCATGATCTCTCTCGTCGTAAATTTTGTAATGACGGCGGTACGTGTGGTTGATTTTTCCAACTACAATTATCGGGGGTACGGATGATGGGAAGAAAATCCACCCCGTTTGTTGTTAGGCGTAGACAGCGAAGTAAACGCGAACGGGAGGAAATAAAAAATGCGAACGTCTAATGTCAACAGTTGTTCAACAATAGTCTACGAGGTGAAATCGTGTCGCTGATACAGTACTGTAGTGATAGATTGAAAAATTCCATATGCCACAATTTGTTAGCATCTGGAGTTAGGGGAATTGGGGATTCTTTACCCAGATGCACAGGGGCGGAGTGTTCGTGTTACTTCCGTTGTTTACGGGAGAGCCTTGAAGACCTCTCCCAGATTTTAACGGCGGAGGACGAGGAACTTGAAGAGTTTGGAGAGGATGAGAAGAGTGACCAACAGTAGTATTACATCAGCGATGACTCCACACCCCCGTGAGTGGACGAGCAACTGTTAACGGGACACCCTTCAGTCATCATCAAGGGCGCGGTTCACTTCTTCCCGTGCCCCAAACAATAGTCCCCGTGGCGTTTACCTACTTTCGCCACGGGGCAAAATACAATAGAGGTTGTTTTCATGGAAAGAACCGAAACGCAAAAAAGAACCCTACGGGGTAAGAAAAGCCGATATGCCTTAAGCCGTGGGCAAGTTGGGGCCAGGATCTTCAAACACGGTTCTTTGGAAGCTTACGCAGCAGATAGAAAACGTGTTCTTTTGTTAAGAAAAATTCGGAAGTCACAAACTATGAACGTTGAGGTTTTTTAAAATGAGCGTTGGGAAATCCGTAATAATTATGGTGGCCGTCATGATCGTAGCGACTGCGATGGTAACACTTTTCGCTGTAGCGCAAACTGATAAAAGCACCGATGATACATACACGGATGTCAATAATACTATAAATGCTACGGCGGGTATGACACAATCAATCACGAGCGCCGGTACTGGTTTTGTTGGGGCGATGATTTTACTCACATCGATACTGGTATTTTTCGCGGCCATACTAATATTCAGGAAGGGGAAATGATTATGACATTACAAAGATTTTGTTTTTGTATGATACTCCTGATGGGGGTATTCATATTCCCGGTATCGGCATTTGTGGCTAATTCATCCTCTGTTGTAACTTCATACACCGACACGACGTTCTTACCACCAACATATATTCCCTACGAATACGAAATTGCGCTTGTAGCGTTTGGATGTTTTATGCTGGTTTTAATGCGATACTTTTCCGAACTAGAGGTATTGTTTGGTTTGTGCGCAATCATTGTATTTGGGGCCGCTGCTTGGCTCGCTGCCTATGTTGCTAAGATAGATGTGTTCACAATGTTAGACCCAGTAACAAACGAAACCACTATCCTCTACACTCAGCTCGTAACACCACAACCGATGATGCAAGTAATACTTGTTGTAGCATTCTTATTTTCCGTGATTGCGGAAATCTATGTAATGTTCTTACGCAATGCGGACAGGGAAACGGATAAGGGGCTTTCTGGAACCCGCCCAAAATAACTCTTCATCATAAGAAAGATTTGGAAATCTCAATCTTAATTCTTTTAATGTGTGCCAAGATAAATTTATAATGATAGGGAGATATGAATCTCTATGGATGTTATATACATTTTTATATTAGTGGCGGGGTCTTTAATCATCGGAAAATTAATCGAGCCGTGGGTGTTAAGAGCATTGGGATATACTGAAGAAACATTCAGACCGTACAAATATCCTGAACGGGTATGGATGCTTGATAAGTATGCTCAATCACCAATTGAAAACCACATCATGACGGTGACGGCAACATCTCCCGAACAATCTTAATTTTCTTTTAATGGGGTATGATTACCACATCACACAGGACTTTTGCCAACAGAACCCCTTTGGCGGGGCTCACCATTGCGTGTTGGTTGGGCGTTTTGGTTCGTATCACGCCTGTATCAGACGGTAAAAAGAAAGTGGGTATAGTTTCATAAGTGTGGTAATATAATAATAAAAAGATTATCTATTTCTTCGGGGTTACTACGGGGTTATGGAAAGTGAGTATTTTCAAGCAAAGGTATTTTTTATCTGCTCAAATTTACTAACAAGTGTCAGAGATTTTTAAAAAAAACTTTCGTAATAATTCCCATTATTATTACTAAATAAATCCTTCATTTTTATCAGGTATTACTATAAATAACTATTAGAATTAAGTAAAAACCGTTCGGAGCAGAATTGGCAAAGCAAAATCAAATGCGGAACAAGATATTTTTTGTATCTTTCTTTCTTCTTTTCCTGTTTATCGTTCCTGTAGCAGCCGAAACTCCGACATTTACAAGCATATCGCCGTCGACTGGCTCGACAACCGGTAGCACACCGATAATCATCATTGGGACGAACCTGATAGGTGCGAAGAATACTGCGACGTCGCTATATAACGTATCGATAGGTGATACGGTGTTAACCAATATGACGGTAGTCAGCGCCACGAAGATCGTCGGCAGTACCCGGGCCGGTACAGGCGTTGCTGACGTTATCGTTACTACCCCGAACGGCACGACAACGGAAGGGACCGGTGTATACACCTATGTGGATCCCCCGACATTTACGACCATAACGCCGTCAACCGGCCCGATAGCCGGCGGCACGTGGGTCAATATCACCGGGACGAACTTTATCGGAGCGACCCGAGTAACGTTTGGCGGCACTGCCGGTACCGGTCTCTCGCGTGAAAACGAAACTGCGGTCATAGTAAAAACACCCGCCCGTACAGCCGGGCTCGTTACCGTTGCAGTCATCACGCCGAACGGCACTGCAACCGGGGCGAGTAAATATACTTATATATCGTTGCCGACGGTTACCAGTGTATCACAGCCAACGGGCCCAATAGCTGGCGGTACTTGGGTAAACATCACCGGGACGAACTTTATCGGAGCAACGGGAGTAACGTTTGGCGGTACTAGTGTCACCAGTTTCTCGATTGAAAACCTTACTTCGATCAGAGCTCTCACTCCAGTCCATGCAGCCGGGCGCGTTACCGTTGCAGTCGTAACTCCGAACGGCACTGCAATTGGCGCGAGTAAATATACCTATGTAGCTCTTCCGACGGTCACGAGCATATCTCCGTCGACGGGCCCGATAGGCGGCGGTATACCGGTAACCATCATCGGGACAAACCTGATCGGTCCGGTGGACAGTGAAACGTCGCTGTATAACGTATCGATTGGTGGCACTGCATTAACCAATATGACAGTAGTCAGCGCCACGAAGATTGTCGGGAGCACACTTGCCCGTACCGCAGGGCCGGTTAACCTTGTGATCAGCACCCCGAACGGTTCTGTGACCAGGACAAATGCTTACACCTATGCAGCCCCTCCGACGTTTACAACCATATCGCCTTCGACTGGCTCGACAGCAGGTGGCACGCCGGTAACCATTATCGGAACAAACCTGATCGGGGCGACGAATAGTGCGACGTCGCTGTATAACGTATCGGTTGGCGGCACAGTATTAACCAATATGACGGTAGTCAGCGCCACGAAGATCATCGGCAGTACCCGGGCCGGTACAGGCCTTGCTGACGTTATCGTTACTACCCCGAATGGCACCACAACTGAGGGAACCGGTGTATTCACCTATGTAGATCCCCCGACGTTTACTGGCATAACGCCGTCAACCGGCCCGCTAGCCGGCGGCACGTGGGTCAACATCACCGGGACGAACTTTATCGGAGCGACCAGAGTAACGTTTGGTGGCACTACAGCCACAGGCCTCTCGATTGAAAACGAAACTGCAGTCATTGTAAAAACACCAGCCCATGCAGCTGGCCTTGTGTATGTGAATGTTACTACCCCGAACGGCACGGCACCTGGAGCGAGTGCATTTACCTATGTATCTTTGCCGATGGTCACCAGTGTATCGCCGCCAACGGGCCCGCTAGCCGGTGGTGCGGAGGTCAACATCACCGGTACGAATTTTATCGGAGCAACAGCAGTAACGTTTGGCGGTACCAGTGTCACCAGTTTCTCGATTGAAAACGGTACTTCGATTATAGCGATCGTACCCGTCCATGCAGCCGGACTTGTTACTGTTGCAGTCGCCACCCCGAATGGCACTGCATCCGGGACAAATAGATATACCTATGTAGCACTTCCGACGGTCACGAGCATAACGCCATCAACGGGCCCGCTCGCTGGCGGCACGCCGGTAACCATCATCGGGACGAACCTGATCGGTCCGACGGACAGTGAAACGTCGCTGTATAACGTCTCGATTGGCGGCACCGCGTTAACTAATATGACAGTAGTCAGCGCCACGAAGATTGTCGGGAGCACACTTGCCCGTATCGCAGGGCCGGTTAACGTTATCGTCAGCACCCCGAACGGTTCGGTAACCAGGACGAATGCCTACACCTATGCAACCCCTCCGACGTTTTCGAGCATATCGCCGACATCCGGCTCGCTGACTGGTGGCACGCCGGTAACCATCATCGGGACGAACCTGATCGGGGCGACGAACAGTGCGACGTCGCTGAATAACGTTACCATTGGCGGCACCGCGTTAACCAACATGACAGTAGTCAGCGCCACGAAGATCATCGGCAGTACCCGGGCGGGCACAGGCCTTGCTGACGTTATCGTTACTACCCCGAACGGCACGACAACTGAGGGGACTGGAGTCTATACGTATGTGGATCCCCCGACGTTTACTGGCATAACGCCGTCAACCGGCCCGCTAGCCGGCGGCACGTGGGTCAACATTACCGGGACGAACTTTATCGGAGCGACCCGAGTAACGTTTGGCGGCACCGCAGGTACCGGTCTCTCGATAGAAAACGAAACTGCGGTCATAGTAAAAATACCCGCCCATGCAGCCGGCCTTGTGTATGTGAATGTCACGACCCCGAACGGAACGGCACCTGGAGCGGGAGCATTTACCTATGTATCTTTGCCGACGGTCACCAGTGTATCGCCGCCGACGGGCCCGCTAGTCGGCGGTGCGGCGGTTACGATTATTGGGACCGATCTTACCGGTACAACAGGAGTAACCTTTAGCGGAACAGCTGGTACCAGTGTGACAAATGTCAATGCTACGGCGGTTACAGTCATGACCCCGGCCCATACAGCCGGTGTGGTCAGTGTAATGGTCACCACACCAAATGGTACGGTAACCAAGGCGAATGCCTATACCTATGCAGGAGTACCGACATTTACAAGTATTACTCCACCAACCGGCCCGAAAGATGGAGGTACTGTTGTTACGATTATTGGAACCGGTCTTTCCGGAACGACCGGTGTAACCTTTAGCGGAATGGCTGGTACCAGTGTGACAAATGTCAATGCTACGGCAGTTACCGTAACTACCCCGGCAGGTTCAGTTGGACCTGTTGATGTTGTAGTTACTACATCTGGTGGCACGGTAACCAAAATAAATGCCTACACCTATGCGACAGGTTCGACGTTTACGAGCATTTCACCGTCGATTGGTCCGAAAGCAGGTGGCACACCGGTAATCATTATCGGAACAAACCTGATCGGGGCGAAGAATAGTGCAACCTCGCTGTATAACGTATCGATAGGCGGCACCGTATTAACCAATATGACGGTAGTCAGCGCTACGAAGATCATCGGAAGTACCCCGGCAGGCACTGCCGGACTCGTAGACGTTGTGGTCACCACCCCGAACGGCACTTCAACTGGAATAGGAGCCTACAACTATGCCGCAGATCCGAAGTTTAAGCGCATTACACCGGAAATCGGCCCAACAACTGGTGGTACTGTGGTTACTATTATCGGTACAGATCTTACGGGGACGACTAGTGTATCCTTTGATGGCACCGCAGGAACCGGTGTGACAAATATCAATGCTACGGCGGTTATGGTGACTACCCCGGCCCATGTAGCCGAATCAGTAGATATTGTGGTCACCACACCGGGGGGTACTGCAACCAAACATAATGCCTACGACTATGTCGTAGTTACTATACCGGTAGCAGTGTTCAGTGGCTCTCCAACAAACGGGACCGCTCCATTGACGGTTGAATTCACTGATGTATCGATCAACACTCCGACAAGCTGGGATTGGGACTTTGGTGATGGCAAAACCTCGAACCATAAGAATGTAACCCACATCTATAGATCAGCAGGAAATTACACGGTCTCACTGGTGGCAATGAATTCCGCAGGCAGTAACCGTACCGTCAAGACCGGATACATTAACGTAACGGCTGAAGCGACAACAAAAGCACCGGTCGCTAAATTTTCCGCGAACAGGACAGAAGGTGACAAACCCCTTGCTGTCAGATTCACGGACGCATCAAAAAACATACCGACCAGTTGGGACTGGGATTTCGGTGACAGTGGATCATCGACTGACCAGAACCCGATTCACCAGTATATAACCGCCGGCACATATCCCGTAAAACTTGTGGTAACAAACGGAGCCGGGAGCGATCAGGAAATAAAAACCGGATATATCACGGTAATAGCACCGGTTGTAGTGAACAACACTTTTGCGCTCACCGGTGTTGAGACAACGACCACGGGAAATGTCCAGAACGTAACGATTGACACCACTCTCGCTAATGTTACGACCTCGGGAAATATCATCACTTTCAATGAGACGACCCATTGGGCATCCATGGCAATCACTCTTACAGAAACCCCGGACACTAACCCCACGACCGTCAAAGGTAAGGTTAAATCGGTTAGATCAAAAACCAAGCCGGTTTCGGCCCCTGTAACATCCGCAGGTACCCCTACAGTCCAGATTCAACTGAATCTCGACAGGATACCGGCATCCACCGCCGCCATCACCCAAACGATTACTAAAGATCCGGATGCGTCTGCCCAGACCTCGTTCACACTTGCATCAACCACAGCCGGTAAACAGATAGATAATATTGCCTATACCTTAAACGTCGCAAAGACCAACATCTCAAACGCCGGTGATGGTGGGATCATCCAGTCTGCTAACCTTATGATGTCAGCCAGCTCAGAATGGGTCACTGCCAACGGCGGTCCTGGCCATATCGTTGTCTTCCGCTGCGCTGATGACGGTACTACCCAGATCTTAACCCCTTACCAAACGGACACGGATTTGGGAGGGAACTATAGCTTCATGTTCCTGTCTCCTAACGGTCTCTCGACCTTCTCACTTGCAGCGATATCATCCATAACATCAGATAGTGGTGGTACAACCAGCAGTGGTACTACAAGTAGCGGTACTTCCGGTAGTGGTATTTCAAGCAGCGATATTACCGGCAGCGGTTTTACCAGTAGTTCCGATTCAGCGGATCCCGGCAGATCCGGTTCCTCTTCGATAAGTTCACCAGGAACCGCAGCCGGCCAGACCATGACGTTTGCCATCAACCAACAGGTCACCGCCTCTACGCCATGTGCAATCATCACGGTTGCAATAACTCCCTCCAAATCCCTGGGTCCCGTCGATCTGATCGTGGCTGATGTCAAAACGATTGACACATCAGGGCTTGCCGGACGCCATATTGCCGGCATCTCCGCGATTGAACCGGTCGGGGTAAATCCATCGTCAATCAGCCAGTCTGCTATCACCTTCGCGGTATCGGGCAGCTGGCTTAATCAGAACGGAGTGAACCCGGGAGATATTGTCCTCATGCGGGACCATGACGGTCAATGGTCCGAACTCCCGACAACGTTTGAACACTCGAACGGCGATATCCATTATTATATCTCCAATACCCCCGGTTTCTCGTACTTCGCAATCTCTGACAGACTGCCGATTCCTACTGCAAAAGCAACCCCGCAGGCAGTAGTATCCACGGCAGGTAAAATACAGCCCTCATCGCCCCCGGTTACGGTAACTGCAATCACAACCCCCGTTCAAACGAAGCGGGCTCCAGAAGTCGGGGGAGGTACACCAGAGTTATCTTCCATTTCTATACCCTCAATTATTCCGGATCCTGCAAGTATTCTGCTCGCTTTCGGGATTATCCTGATTTGTGCAGCAGGAGTCATATATCTCTACGTCCGGAAAATACCGCAGAAGAAACCTCATGAGATACCGCACAAGACCCGTATCCTTATCGTTGATGATGAACCGCAAGTCCTCGAGGTATTTTCACTCATTCTGGAGATGGAAGGATACGACACAATTACCGCATCCGGCGGAAAGGAATGCCTCTCGCTGCTCACGGACAAGAAAAATTCCCCGGACACCATCCTTCTTGATATCATGATGTACCCGATGGATGGATGGGAGACACTGGAATCGATAAAGAAGGATCCGGATCTACGGAAAATTCCGGTGCTGATGCTAACCGGAAAACAACTGCTTCCTGAAGAAGCAAAACAGTATGGGATATGCATTGAGGATTATCTCCTCAAACCCGTTATACCCCATGAACTGATTAACGCAATCGAGTATGTCCTCAACCGGAAGAAAACGATTGATGCCGAGATTCAGAACGCAATTCATGCAGGGCACGATAAAACCATTGTTTGCGAATATGCAAAACTCGCCAGACGGGTCGATGTCGACAGGAAACTCATGAAAATTATTAAAAAACCCTATATCAAAATGGGCCGGTCAGAGCGGGAGATAATTCAGACAATTGAGGATCTGGCTGATGGTATGTTGCGGAGGGAAGAGAATTTGATCCAGCTCCGGCAGAAAATTTTTGTATCCCTGATATTTTTATCTGCTCCGAATCCCAAAAATAAAAACTAATTTTTTAGATGAAACCCATAATCCGTAATTGTAGCGTGCCGGTATTCAGGTCCTGAAATCGTGACATTTTATTATCTGCTTTCAAGAGCACCTGTCAGATGCTTGCGGGTAAAAGGGACAATGTTTCGATTTCGTTCAACAGAGCAAAGTAACCAAGAGTGCAGTTCGCCAACTCGCAGACCCGATTGCAAACATCGTGGTGTTCAACACTTACACCCCGTAGGTTTTGAGTTAAATAGGGTAGTGTAGATATTCAACAGTAAATTTGACAATCATGTTCCTCATAGATATCGTATACCTGTTCAGTGCACCATACATCCATTGAATCGGTAAATCAAGGTAAAGACCGTTCAGCAATAATCCCAAACAAGGATTCCATATTTTTATCTTAGATCGCGTTGATCCACTCATCAGAACCTTAGGAGATTCTATTTTGACAAAAGGAGGTTGGAACATGGATAATTCCGAGCCGAAAGAGGTGCACCCGACCGGAGAATCACTCCTGAACCCGTAATCGGGAACCCTTTTTTTAAAAAGTGCCGGGACAGTGACAAGGGGCCTCCAGTAACCAGAGAGTTATTGTACTAAAAATTTTAATCTGTACCAATGCAAAAAAGGATCATCCTCTTAATATTTTTATTACTGGGGATTGTACTGGCGAGCGGATGTACAAGCCCGCAATCCCCTGCTGCAGTGACACCGGAACCAACCCTGCCCACGAGTACTCCCACGATTGTTCCGGTAACCCCCTCCCCTTCCGTGACCATGTTACCCGGCGTTACGTACCGGCCGGATATTCAGCATCCCGATGTGGGTATAACAACCGTACCGACAACACGGATCCAGATCGATAATCCGTATCTGGATTATCTCACTATCCGGAAAAAAACCTTTGATTACAGTATCCCCAACTGCCCGATGCAGAGTGCTTTTCCCGCAATCGCAAATGATCCCGATTACGGCATACAACACCAGGTACCCAAACTTACTGCGGTGAGCGAAGATGATTATCAAACATTCCTTCGGAAATATACCGAGGGAAATGCCGAAAACACCGTGTTAAAAAATATCCAGGGATGCCAGGGGGCTGAGGGAAAACCTGAATGGAACTTTGTGGAAGTGCGGGCAATTCTCATTCCCACCAATGTGAGGCCTGCCAACTATACGATTTCCCAGAATGTGCGTTCGAACGGGAAAATAATCACACAATTCGTGACAACCCGGACGCTGGTCATCGATGAAAAAGTCTCCTTAACCAGTTACATTCCCGTAAAAGCCGATGAAATGAATCTCTTTGAAACGGTTGATGTAACGTATACCCGGCAATAATTTTTTTCGATCTGAAGATTGCGCTCGGGTAAGCTATCCGTTTTGCTTCTCAAATGTTCATTGTTTTTGTCTGCTCCTTATTGTTTTGTCGAATCTCTGCCGCTTAGCAGGGAGTAAGTCGGGAAACATACATCCCGGTCGTGGTCTGACAGGCCCCATCATTACATCTGCATGGTTTTAACCGGGTAAAGCCGGGCAGAGGAGCGAGACCCACAACCAGAAAAGAGAAAAAACCGTTATTGGGTATAATTATTATAAGTCATCATCATCGTCCTTGTCTATGTCCCATCCATAGGGTTCATTACCGGGGTCTAATGGGTCTCCCTGGATGTCCAGCGTATCGGGATAATAATCGTTTTCCAGGATTATGGGTTCCGGTTTATCAACGATGGTGTCCCGTTTTTCGCGCCCAGTACCAGGTTCACCGCATTTACGCCCCCGATTATCCTTACCCTTTTTTTTCATATGTTCTTCACCTCCGGGTGTTGGATTTTGGAAAAACAAAGAACAATATTTTTTTTGAGATAAATATTTTTCCTGAAAGGGGAAGGTGGATTGTTTAAAGAAAAATCCAATCCCAAAAAAATCCTAAAGTAATATTAGTCCGGAGGGTTACATTGGAGTACAATGGTCCGGATGCTGAGCTTTTCAAAACCCCTTCTCTGGTGTTTTGTACTGTTTTTTCTCATTTCGGGAGTATCGGCATTTTCCGTTGCAAAACAGACAATCGATCCCCCGGGAACGCTGCAGCCCGGGGATACCGTGAATATTTCCTACACGGTCTATGCCGCATCGGGAGTAGCTTTCTCCTCGTATGACGATCTCCAGTTTGTTACCCTCCTCGATAATCCCGTATGGTCCTATACCATCATGGTCAATGGCGTGGAAAACGTCCGTCCCCGGGAGATCGGGCGCACGCTGACCATTGCCGGGTTTGAACTGGGATACCGGAACCAGGATGAGGTGATCGTACAGGTAGTGGTAAAGGGCACCATCTCTCCCACGTCGACGCTGGGTGAGACAAAAACATTGGTGAAGATCCAGGAACTGGATGCCCGCGGGTATGCAATTCCTAGCACCATTGTCACCATCGATCACCTGATTGGCGAACCCACGCCTCCCCCGACTCCTGCGTTTGGCAGTATAGCGGTCACCTCAACGCCCTCCGGGGCAAATATCTACCTCGATAATGCCTACAAAGGACTCACCCCCCTCACCCTTGATGCAGTCCCGAATGGCAATCACGTCCTCACCCTCCGGCTGGATAACTATGAGGAATTATCCCAGACAATTACCGTGATGGGAAACCAGCAGCCGGTCAGCGTCTCGCTCAAAACCCGGACAACCCCCGTCCCGACTACCGTACCTACCGGGCAGGCCGGTACCGTCACCGTGAAACCCGGGCAGACGGTTGCCGTTCCCGTTCCTGCGACCGGCTCACTATCCATCACGACATCGCCCCCCGGAGCGCTCGTGTATATTGACGGGGAGATGAAAGGCGTTACGCCGGCAACGATACCTGGTCTTTCGCCAGGTGCGCATTCTGTCCAACTGATGATGACGGGATATATCGACTTAAAAACAACCATTACGATCGAAGCCGGGACAACATCGGAATTTATTACCGGGCTGACAAAGTCGCAAAAGATCCCCGGGTTTGAATTACTTCCTGCCATTCTGTCCGTGGGAGGACTGGTGGCCATCAGGAAGATCAGGAAAATAAAACGTTGATGGAGGGCCGTTCATCCCGGTTCTGGAAATAAAACCGGCTTCAGCACCTCTCTCTGGTACTGAAGGGACGATGTTTTCCCGGATGCCGGAAAACACGGTTATTTATCCAACCACATCCGTCTCTATTGCAATAAGACCGGGAGAAAACCTATGATCACGCAGGATATTGTCAGGAAATGCTGGGATGAGGCAGGGTTTGGGAATCTCGCTATCTGGGAGAATGATACCATCACGGTGGTTCCTTCCGATTATTGCGGCGAGACCAAAGGGAAAAAACCGCTGGTCATCCTCAAGCCCATAGCGCTCGTGAACCGGTATGAACACCTCGCTTTTGCTCTCAATGATGAGGAACTGCTCACGAAAATCGAAGAAACGATCCGGGCTGCCGGCGAAAACGTGACCCGGGGCCCGCGCGCATAATCCCCGATTGCCGGGTCCGGGAGCCGTCACTCTTGATCGCCTCTTTCCGGACGGTGGGGAATTTCCCGGCGAGCGGAAAATCCCCGCTCACAACAACTTTGTCTCTTCCGTTGGTTTGGGCACTTTGACGACCAGCACCCGGAACACCGCTTTGCTCTCGTTGGACCAGCGGTGCGGGATCCGTGCCGGGCTCTCGACAAGGTGATCCTTTGTCACTTCGGCCCGCTCGGTGCCGATCTCTACAGTTCCCGTGCCTTCCAGCACGTAAAAGAAGACATCGACCGGTGTCATGTGTTTTTTTAATGATTCCCCGGGTTGCAGGGTGATCACGACCGCGATCGCGTGGTCGGTGTCGTAAATCTTCCGTGCATCCACATGGTGGGGATTTGGCCCTGACTGGACCTTTGCAACTTCAGTAATCTTCATGGTTTGTTTCTCCTTGGATCTGTTATCGGACTTCGATACCGCTGCCGGAGGTAACCCCTGCAATTCTTTGTGCAGGGAGAGCTTTTACGGGGCCACTCCGCCATCGATGGTGATCGTCATGTCGGTGACCGGGATCTTCTTTCCCGACTGCTCCAGTGCCCGGTCAACGACATACCGCACGCCGCCGCAGCACGGGACTTCCATATGGACGACGGTGATCGATTTGATCGGGTGACGGGTGAAGATCTCTGAAAGTTTTGTGATATACCCGTCAATGTCTGCATCCAGTTTCGGGCAGAAGATGATCACGATCCGGTTCCGCAGGAGTTCCGTATGAAACCCCGCGTAAGCAAAGGGAACACAGTCGGCAGAGACCAGCAGGTCCGCGTTGTCGAAATACGGGGCTGCCGGGTTGAGGAGCGCGAGCTGGACCGGCCACTGCCGGAGTTCGGATCCGGTTTTTTCGGATGACTGCGGGTTAACGGCGGGCGTGGCTCTCTCAATGCTCCGGGCTGCAGATCCCGGGCAGGTGCCAGCCGGGTGCCCGTTTACCGGCGGTTTGTGTGCCGGTGTCCGGGCCAGCTTTTTGGGGTACGCCGTATTATCGTGGTCGGGAATGGGAATCGTGTTCTCGATGAGATACTCGATGGCGGTGTCGTAGAGTGCTTTCTGCCCGTGACCAATGAGATGTTCGAGATGGGCTTTTATCACGGGTTTTCCCTGTGGGACAATGGTTTTCATAACCTCTCTCTCGTCATATGCCACGGCTTCCCGCTCGATTACCGCAATCGCTCCCTCCGGACAGGTGCCTATGCAGGCCCCGAGACCATCGCAGAAGAGATCGCTTACCCGCCGGGCTTTTCCGTCGATGATCTGAAGGGCTCCTTCCGGACAGTCCGGGATGCACTGCCCGCATCCCGTGCATTTCGTTTCGTCGATATTGATGATCTTCCGTTTCATACACTCGCTCCCCGCTGCCGGGTGATCCCCACGGCTATCGCGTTTGCGGGATCGAACGGTACCCGTCCATCCCGGTTGGGTGATTTTAGCCCGGAAAGGATGGTTACCCTTCCGTTAATTTTCATAGTGTTCCGCCTCTCCATTCGTTTCGCATTTCCCTTCACAGGACACAATCCTTACAGTCCTGGTTACCACAGGGGATGTTTTCGATCTTCCATTTCAGGGCCCAGCACTTGATGCCCCGGATCACATCTACGATCTCAAGCCCGCTTTTTGTGAGCGTATACTCGGTCTTGACCGGAAATGCGGTTGTATCCACGCTCCGCGTAAGAATCCCTTCGTCTTCGAGTTCCTTTAACCGCTCCGAGAGGACCTTGGGGGTAATACCATCCAAAGAATCCCGGAGATCCGAGAAACGGCGGGTATGACCTCTGCCCTTGTAGAGTTCCAGGATGATCAGCAGCATCCATTTTTTCGTTAAATACCGGACAGTCTTGTTGACCGTGCATGCATCATCCATGGTATGTTTTTAGAAACTCCTGACTATTTATAATCTGGTATGTAATTCATATCTTGTATCAAAAGTATACCAATGGAGTTGAATGATGTTCTGTAACCAGTGCGAAGAAGCAGCTAAGGGGACCGGTTGTACTATAAAAGGCGTCTGCGGTAAGGATGATGAGGTCGCAGCGTTTCAGGATGTTCTCATCTATCTCTGCAAAGGGATCTCTGTCAGGAACGTTGCAGCAATGGAGAAGGGCAAAGGCAATCCTGCGGCAGGCCCGTTCATCGCGGAATCCCTTTTTTCCACGCTGACCAATGTGAATTTCGACAAGAAGCGGTTTTCTGACCAGATCGCCCGGGCTCTTGCGATCCGCGATGCGCTCCCCGCAGCGGGCGGTGCGGAACCCGATGCCTGCACGTGGAAGCCAACCGGAGACAGCGATATTTTGGAGAAGGCAAAAACCGTCGGGCTGTTTGCGACTGCCAACGAAGATGTCCGTTCGCTCCGGGCAACCCTCCTCTACGGGATTAAAGGGGTATCAGCCTACTACACGCATGCCGAGGTGCTCGATAAAACCGATGCAGGGATCGAGAAGTTTCTCCAGAAGGCTCTGGCCTCGACATTACAGGACCTGACGGTTCCCGAGATGGTTGCGCTCGTGCTGGAATGCGGGAGTGTTGGCGTTACCACTCTTGCCCTGCTGGATGGTGCAAATACATCTTCGTATGGCAACCCGCAGATCACCAGTGTCAAAACGTCGGTCGGAACCCGCCCGGGCATCCTGATCACCGGCCATGACTTAAAGGACATGGCGCAGTTGCTCGAGCAGTCGAAAGATGCCTGCGTGGATGTGTACACACACGGCGAGATGCTGCCCTCGCACGCGTATCCCGCGTTCAAAAAAAATCCGCACCTGTATGGCAACTATGGCGGCTCGTGGTACACCCAGCGCGATGAGTTCGAAAAGTTCAATGGCCCGGTGTTGGTCACGACCAACTGTATTGTGCCCCCGAAAGACACCTATGCCGGGCGGGTCTTCACCACCGGGCTTACCGGGTATCCGGGTGTGAAGCACATCGCCACTTCTGCTGACGGTAAGAAAGATTTCTCTGCGGTTATTGAGTATGCAAAAAAGAGCCAGCCCCCGCAGGAACTTAAGGCAGGCAGTACGGATCTCATCACGGGCTGCGCCCATGGGGCGGTGCTCGGTCTTGCCGACAAGGTGGTTGCAGCGGTAAAGAGCGGCGATATCAAACGCTTCATCGTTATGGCCGGATGCGATGGCCGGCAGAAAGAGCGGGATTATTACACGCAGTTTGCGCTGGCTCTGCCCAAAGACACGATAATCCTCACCGCAGGCTGCGCCAAGTACCGCTACAATCACCTCAACCTCGGCACCATCGGCGGTATCCCGCGAGTGCTCGACGCAGGGCAGTGCAATGACTGCTACTCGCTGGTTGTCATTGCCCAGGCGCTCGCAAAAGCATTCGGCGTGGGCATTAACGAACTGCCTGTCTCGTACAACATCGCATGGTACGAGCAGAAGGCAGTGCTCGTCTTACTCTCGCTCCTATCGCTTGGTGTTAAAGACATCACTCTCGGCCCCATGCTCCCGGCATTTGTTTCGCCGACGGTGCTCGATGTGCTCGTGAAAAATTTCGATCTCAAGCCGAATACTACGGTGGAAGCAGACCTCGTACGGATGGTACCGGCCCACTAAATCCAATACTTTTGTTGTGTGAAAAACCCCTCAGTAAAAATTAGAATAACCGGTTTTGTTGCAACCTAAAAGAGCGACAAGCAGTCGCTGCTATGGATATCTCATATCCATGGGTCCCTGTGGCTCGACTGTCATGAATACTCTTGGGGGTTCCAGCTTATCGTGCTCTTTAATGTGATGGGGGCTGATGCCCCCATACCCCCCTATTACGATATACTCTGCCGCCCCGAAGTGCGCCCTGCGGCGGTCAAGAACTTGTTTCGTATTATACCGATCTGCCCAGCGAGGCCCCGACGAGGCGGCCGAGCGACCCCCGAAGGGGGTGGGTTGGCTCCTAATTATGGGACTAAATTATAACATTTTTCTGGCTGCCGGATAAAAAAAAAGAGAGATGCATGTTCCGGGCTTCCTCCGTAGATTCCCCGGTCCCCGTGACGTTACGATGCAGTCGTCGGAATGACGGTAGGAGTGACTACGGGTGTTGTGGCCGTTTTGAGATTAACGCTCATGAGTAATGTTCCCTTGGGAGTGATGATCGAACTGCGCTTGATCAACTCCCCGTTATTGTAGACTTCAACGGTCAGGGGTATGCCGGCAGTATCAAATTTCTGGATGGATGCCTCGATAATATCGGTGCTTGTTGCCGGGACCTGGTAGAAATTCTCGCCTGTTCCGCTCACTTCGCGCAGCCTGCCCCCCGTTCCGATGTTTCCGGTATACTTCGCGTCGTGCATGACACGAACCCATACACCGTTAGCGGGTATACTGGTCTGTGCCGGGATTGTGGTGACCGCGGTTGGCTGCGAAGCGGGCGTCTGCTCCGGAGTTACGGGAGCCTCTGGTGTTGGTTCCGGTGTGGGTGCAGCAGTTGTTACCGGCGCCAGGGTAGCTGCGGTTGCAGGTACGGGGGTTGGCACGGGAGTCGGGACGCTGGCCTTTGGCGACGTTAATGCCGGGTAGATGAATACTGCACCGGCAATCAGCAGGATGACAACAACAATTGCCGCTGCGACGATGACCATCTTCCTGCCCGATGCTGCGGATGCAGGGGATTTTCCACGGGTTGAGGGCGAAGCCTTCCGGCCCGGGCCGGTTCCCGCCGGGACATTTCTGTCCGCAGCAGGTGTGCCGTCAGATGCAGACCTGATCAGGTTTGTGGGATCTTCAGCCTCTGCTTCTGCAAATTCCACATATGCCGGGGCAGTGCCGGAGGGTAAGAGAGCGATCTGCTCTTTGATCTTCTGCGCCCAGTCATCCCTCTCACCGGTCCGTTGCGAACGGGGCTGCTGGGTAAAAACCAGTTGCATGGGGTTCGTCCCGCCGCTCTTTTTCAGGATAGCAAGGGATAGCGCCGGGTCACCGGACCCGCTCTCCATGGTTGTCACGGTCTCGATCGCAGCAAATGGGATCTCCTTGGTACGGGACAGATTATTACTGCTGTCCACGATGAGGAGGCGCCGGTTTGTCAGTATCGCTTCTGAAACTGCACCATCGACAAGGATGTTGTGCGTTGACAGAAGTATGGATTCATCGCTGTTCAGGTACGGAATTCCCATATATCATCTCATCTCTCTTAAGGGAAATTTGCCTTTTTTTAAGCATCAGTCTTTTTGCCATTTATTATGTAGCCTCGCCACATACCAGTTCATGGAAGTTCAATGGCAAAAAAGACCGGGTCCGTAATACGGTGTGTCACCCTGCCTGCCGGCACATTTTACAACGGGGACTGTATCAGCGGAGCAGCCCGGTATATTCCTGACGGTTCGGTAGATCTCATCATCACCGATCCCCCGTATGGCATCAACGGGGATACGCTCCATAAGCACTATAACCGCAACGAAACATTCGTTGTCGAAGGTTATGTTGAGATCCCGCAGGAAGAGTACGGGGATTTTTCCCTGCGGTGGATTCATGAAGCAGAGCGCATCCTGCGGCCCGGCGGCTCGATCTACATCGTATCAGGATACACCAACCTGTTCCATATCCTTGCTGCCCTGAAGACGACCGGTCTCAAAGAGGTCAACCATATCATCTGGAAATACCCCTTCGGTGTCTTTACCCGGAGGAAATTTGTATCAAGCCATTACCATATCCTCTTCTACGAAAAACCCGGTGGCAGGCGGACATTTAACCTTGAATCCCGGTACGGCCTTGGCGAGAAGAACGGGGACGGTGGCTCACTCAACAATACCGATCGCGAGGATGTCTGGCAGATCAACCGCGAGTACAAACCCGGCGTGGTGAAGAACAAGAACGAACTCCCGCCCGAACTGCTCGCAAAGATGATCCAGTACAGCAGCAACGAAGGCGACCTTGTCTGCGACTTCTTCTTAGGGGGCTTTTCCACCGCAAAAGCCGCCATCGGGCTCAACCGCCAGGCAACCGGGTTTGAGTGCTCAAAGGCAATCTTTGACACCCGGATCAAAGAGCTAGCGGAAATGGAGCCCGGTTCACTCGTACCCCTGTTACGCGAACCGGCAATCCAGCTGAGGAAAAACCGGCGGAAAGCCTGGACCGACACGGACATCCGGTATCTTATCCGGGAGTTCAAAAAGCGCCGTGACCTGGGCGAGACCAAGAAAGCGATCGTTGCGGCGCTGGGAGAAAGTCTTGGGCGCGGGCGCTGGGCGATAGAGAAAGCGCTGAAGAAATATGACCCTGACAGTGAGCCGTGACCTGCGAATTTATGCGGCCAGCACCTCATACCTCTGCCGGGAAAAAATGAGATGAGATCAGTGCCTGGCAAACTTCATGTCCCAGAAGATGTTCTTGCCGGATGCTTTGAGCGGGATGCCATAGGCAACGCTGCATCCTTTTAAGAGACCCATCTGCAGGGCAATGACACCGGCGCTGAACATGATCCGGTTGTCCACGTTGTGGATGCTGGCAGTTTTTACCGCTGAACCAACCGCGATGCCGAGATCGGAGATCTTCATGACACAGTTCGGGCCCGGGTAGAGTGACTTTTTATTCTTTCCCGCTTTTGCCGCTCTTGCCATCTCTGCACAGGTGGCATGCCCGCACCCGCTGCAGTTGATGCCCAGCACTTTCTGGCCTTCAATCCCGATAAGAAGCGTGGCATCGCTCACTTTTACCTGCTCGCCATTGATCCAGAAAAAGTCCATCCCGATCTCTTTTCCCACCTTGATCATCTGGTTTGCGAGTTTCTCCTGGTCCTTACCGGTCAGGATCTCGATATGGATCGAATCAAGCCCTACTGCCTTTGGTGCGGTCCGTGCCGAGAGTGCCATGAGTCCGGCTACGGACTTTACGGCATCTGATTCTACAGTCATGCACGATTGTTGGCAGGTGAGGACAAAAAGAGATCGGCTCCTCCGTTATCGGCAGAGTGCCCGGGAAAAAAAGGTTGTTTACGATCGGCAAAGAATCACCAGGTTTTCTGTCGGGTGATGGCCGCTTGCCTGTTTTCATCGCACGCAGGTCCCGCCGATCCTGCACAGGATGGACCTGTTCATATTTTTGTTTCGCAAAGAACATACGTTCCGTATGCCGCATCAGGGATAGGGGGTATCTGTCCGCGAGTGCGGCGTCGCCCTGTTTTTGGATCAGCACCGGATCCTTACTTTTGGACGATGAGTTTGTGCGCTGCGGTGTCAACCTTGTAGGACTTCGGGCGTTCAAGCAGATCGAGCGCGTTGATCTTCATGTCTACGAGCTCGGCGAAATTGAAGGACTCGTTTTTCTTCTCTCCTTTCTCGGTCCAGAAAACAACGATGCCATTCTCCATCTTTTTACTGGTTGCAATGTCGTGCATGTTCTTCAATCGGGAATAGGAGATGATGAATATTTCTGTCAGGATTTTTTTCAGGGTATCGTGTCATTTCAACCCCCAATTTTAAAAAAACTTGACTGAAAGAGAATAACAATTTTCATTACCCGTGATTCATATAATCCAAGTAACGGTGGGAATCCTCCGTACTGGTGTTAGAGCGATGATGCAGGACACGGCGACTTTCCTGGAACTTGTTGAGGAGATCAGGATCGGCGAGCTGCTCAAAGGCGAAGGCGATAAACGCTACGAAGCCAGCGGTGTCCACCTGAAGGATGGTTATCTCCACATTATTTTCGATGACGATCCGCACCTTTTGCGCCTCAGGCTGGATTGGCGCCACGCGGGAGAGGAGCATGTCCTGCTGGATTTGAAAGGCACGGCACCGGGTTATGAAGATATCACGTACCAGTCATCAACCCACCGGTGGTATTGCCTGATCGAGACCGCCGAAACAAAGTCGGGCATCTTCAAGCCGCACATCGATGAGTTTGATGAATCGTTCACTTTTATCAAAAGTTACTGTCTGGACTTCCCGTTCAAAGCCGGCAACAAGGGTTTCGAGGGCTTGTCGACCCTGAGCTATGCCGGGAACGATTACCTGCTCGGCCTGTGCGAGGGAAATAAATGCAAAAGCGGCAGCGAGGGAGCTGAACCGGGAAAGGGACGTATCCAGGTCTTCAGGTGGGCTTTGGAAAACTGGGAGCATATCGGAACCATACGGCTGCCAAAAGCGGTGCGTTTCAGGGACTACTCCAGCCTTGATTTCTGCAATGGCTGTCTGACAGTAATCTCGCAGTCTTCATCAGCCATGTGGGTTGGGCGCATTCGTGCGGAGTCGGCCGGTCCGGAAGACCTGTTTACTGATGATGGAGAGTTGTTCCTGTTCCCACGCGATGATAAAGATCGGATTATGTACTGCAACCTGGAAGGTGTGACATGGCTGGGAAACGACCGGTTGGTTGTTGTATCGGATAAATCGAAGTCCGATCAGCCCAATCGCTGTGCCCGTAAAGACCAGTCGATCCACATCTTCAAAATTCCGGCTGCAGGTCTGCCCACGAATTAAACTGGTATGAATAGTTGCATCAGAAAAGAATCAGGCCCTGTGTGATAAAGTGCTGCCGGGGAATCTGACCTTTAATGTTGAATGATTTTTTTAAAAATCCCCGTCAATTGTGTTATTAAAAAAGAGTGAACTTCCCGGCGCTCACTTCGGCTTGTAATAGCCCCATTTCTTCAGCGCTTCGGCCAGTTCCTTTGCCTTCTTTGCCTTCACGTCGAGCGTGATGCCTTCCTGCCATGCCTCGATCGCCTGCATGGTTGCTTTCGCCCCTGCCCGCGTACCCTTCGGGTGGCCGTGGATGCCGCCGCTGACGAGCAGCACCAGTTCACAGCCATAGATGTCCAGCACTTCGGGAACAAGGCCGGGATGCAGGCCTCCCGATGAGACGGGAAATGCACTTTTTATGGAGCCCCAGTTCTGGTCGAGCGCCATGTGCTCAACACCGCTGGTCTTTCTCTCCCGCAGCACATCGGCAAGCAGCATGGCCTCTTTTTTGGTGCCAACGAGTTTACCCACCGCGGTACCCGTGTGGATCTGGCTGACGCCGATAAGCCGCATGAGTTTTGCCAGGAAGAGCATCGTGAGCCCGTGCTTTTTGTTCCGGTCAAAGGCCGCGTGCATGGCCCGGTGGGCGTGAATGGCAAGCCCGAGATCCGAACAGTAGTCCCGCATTGTCATGACACTCGAAGTCCCGGCGACAACCACATCGATCATCGCAAAGTTCCAGCCATTGTCCGCGAGTAACTGCGCCCGCTGTTTCATGGTCTCGACGTCGGCTGTGATGTTGAGATAGGCAGACTTCTGCTCGCCGGTCTCCTTTTCCGCCTTGTCCCGCAGTTTTGTCATCCACTTCACGCGGTCTTCGAAGCGGTTGAACGCTGTCGAGGTCAGGTTCTCGTCGTCCTTGACAAAATCAAACCCGCCCATCCATGTCTCGTACGCGATCCCGGCATGTTCCTTAGCCGAAAACCCGATCTTGGGTTTGGGAACCGCACCGGTGAGGGGGCGGTCGTAGACCTTCATCATCTCCCGGATGCCGTCGTTGCCGAAGTGCGGGCCTTTGAAGTGCCTGATGTAGGCAGCAGGGAACGAGACATCGATCAGCCGGAGGTTTTTAAGCGCCTTCATGCCAAAGATGTTGCCCGCAATCCCGCTGAGCAGCTGCACCGCATTGCCCTCTTCCCAGAGTGCGAGGGGGTACGCGATCTTTGTGTAGTTCCCGTTGATCTCAAAGACGGTTGCCTGCAGTTTCTTCATCCGGGGGGGCATTGTGAAGAGCGTGGTCCACGTCCCCGTAGAACTCTCCGATGCTATCCGCCCGGCCGCTTCTTCTGCGCTGATGCCTGCTGCCGGTTCGAAATAAAAGAGGCAGACCAGTTCATCGCGTGCGGGCGTATACCCGAGGTTTACAAATTCCCTGTACCAGTCAATTGCCATTTAAGAACACCATTAACAATCAAAGGAGAGGATGATTAATAATCCTGCAGGTATGGCAGGTGTAAAAAACCATCTGCTTTTAAGATCATGGCGCACAGTTACCAGTGACGATCATGCAGAAAATGGTATACGGCATTATTCTTTTTGGTGTGCTGATCTCCTTAGTCCTGCTCACTGCCCAGTTTTTTCCCGCTGGCCTCGGCAGATCCCCGGGAGCTCAGCCGGTTTCTCTTTTTGGACTATGCCAGACCTGGCGGTGCCGGATCCCCGGGAGCCGGTCCGTTCGCAGTATGCTCCCGGCGAGATTACCCGGCGCTGCGATGCAGCGTTTGTATCGGCAAATGCAACGCTTGATGCAATTGCTGCAACCCCCGGGAAGGACAGGACGGTTGACACGACCCTGCTCAGGTTTGAACAGGCCATGGGGGATTTTTCCGATACAACAGAGCCCCTTTCGATGATGAGTTATGTCTATCCTGATCCCGCGATCTCGGCCGAAGGCTCGGCCTGCGAAGAGAAGACGGGGGTCTTCATGGTCAATGTCTACACCCGCCGCGATCTCTATACGGCAATGCACGGTCTGACTCCCCGCAATGCGGATGAAGCGCGGTTATACAACAAGACGATACGGCAGTTCGAGAAAAACGGGCTCAGCCTGCCGGATGACCGGCTCGCAAACGTCCGGGAGATGATGGCAAAACTCTCCCGGCTGGAGAACCGGTTCTCGACAAATTTAAACAACGACAATACTACTCTTGAGTTTACCCCGCAGGATCTATCGGGGGTACCTGCGAACGTCCTTGCCGGTTTTAAGAAAACTGACAAGGGAACGTACCTTGTCACCACAAAAACACCGGATTATATCGCCGTGATGCAGAGTGCCGGCAGGAACGAGACCCGTAAACAGATGTATTATGCATTTAATAATCGCCAGTCCGTTGAGAACACCCGGCTGCTGGAAGAAGCGATTGTCCTGCGGGAGCAGATCGCACAAGAACTCGGGTTTGCCACGTGGGCGGATTACCGGATCGACGGGCGGATGGCAGGAAATAAAGAAAATGTACTCGCGTTCCTTGCTGCACTCAAAGAGCCCCTCAAAGAAAAAACAAAGGCGGAGATGGCAGAACTTCTTGCGGTGAAGAAAAAGATTGATCCATCGGCTACCTCGTTAGACCCCTGGGACATTTCCTGGCTTGAGGAGAAAGTCCGGGTTGAAAAATATACGCTTGATGATGAGAAAATCCGGCAGTATTTCCCGCTTAACTCAACCATGCAGGGGATTTTTGACCAGTACTCCGGCCTGCTCGGGATCCGGTTTGTCGAAGTGAAAGATGCAAAAGTCTGGGCTGATGGCGTCAAACTCTACCGGATCGAGAACGCAACTTCGGGAAATACGATTGCGTATCTCTATGCTGACCTTTACCCCCGCGAGGGAAAATACGGTCACTGGATGCTCTACCAGATAACGGCCGGCCGGGCAGGACCCCATGGTTCGTACAGTATCCCGGTCTCTGCGCTCATCGCTAACGTGCGGGCGCCGGAGGGGGACAAACCCTCGCTGCTCTCGCACGATGATGTTATCGGGCTCTTCCACGAACTCGGTCACGGCCTCCACGCGAGCCTGACCCGTGCACCGTATGCCACCCTGTCGGGCTACAATGTTGAATGGGATTTTGCCGAGACCCCTTCTCAGGCGCTGGAAGAATGGGCATGGCAGCCGCAGGTGCTCGATGCCATCTCCGGCCTGTACACCGACCCGGCGCAGAAACTCCCCGCTGATCTCCGCACCCGGATGATCGAGGCCCGCGATCTGGACGCGGGGATCTACTATTCCCGCCAGCTCATGTTCTCCAGCGAGGATATGGTATTCCATACCGCCACCGGTCCGGTGGATGTAACAACCATCTCTGATGCGATGTACGAAGAGGCGATGGGGATCCATCCGATCGCCGGCGGCCATGAACCGGCAACCATTGGCCATTTCATGGGAGGATACGATGCCGGTTACTATGGGTACCTCTGGTCGAGAGTGTACGCCCTGAATGTCTATGCCCGCTTCGAGCGCGACGGTCTGACCAACACTACGGCCGGAACAGATTACCGCCATTGGATCCTTGAGCAAGGGAACATGCAGGACGGCGATGTGCTGCTCCGCGGGTTCTTAGGCAAAGAGCCCGGCATGGATGTGTTCTACGAACGCCTGCACATCCCGGTTCCGGCCAAATAATCCCCGCAACCTGCATGCCTGCTCGCGTGAACCAGTAAACCCCCCTCCATTATCCTTATCCGCTTCCCGCGCAAAACTCCGGCAAGGAACTCTTATGCTTTACCGCACCGTCCCGAAAAACGGCGATAAACTATCTATCTTAGGCTTTGGCTACATGCGGCTGCCCATGAAAAAAGGCGGCGGTGGCATCGATGAGGAACGGGCAATCCGCCAGCTCCGGCACGCGATCGATCACGGGGTCAACTATGTCGATACTGCGCCCATCTATCATATGGGGAAGAGCGAGCCGATCCTCGGGCGGGCGCTTGCCGATGGCTACCGGGAGAAAGTGCGGCTCGCCACCAAACTCCCGCCATGGTCGGTCTTTTCCCGCGCTGACATGGACCGTATTCTTGCAGACCAGCTTGAAAAACTCAATACCGATCATATCGATTACTACCTGCTCCACAGTCTCGGCAAAGACTCCTGGGAGAAACTCCTGCGCCTCGGGGTGCTCGAATTTCTTAATACCGCAAAAAAAGATGGCAGGATAAGGAACGCCGGCTTCTCGTTCCACAGCAACACGGACACATTTAAGGAGATCATCGACGCGTACGACTGGGACTTCTGCCAGATCCAGTTCAATTACCTCGATGAGCACAACCAGGCAGGCATAACGGGGCTGCAGTACGCTGCCTCAAAACAGATTGCTGTCATGGTGATGGAACCCTTACGGGGCGGGAACCTTGCCGGCCATGTCCCGGACGATGTGCAGAAGTGCTGGGATGAGGCCCCGGTCAACCGGAGTGCCGCCGAGTGGGGGCTGCGCTGGGTGTGGAACCATCCCGAGGTCACGGTCGTCCTCTCGGGCATGAACGAGGAGGCCCATATCGAAGAGAACCTGCGGGTGGCAGAGACCGCGTTGCCCGGTTCACTGACCGAAGCCGACCTTGCCGTGCTCGAACAGGCCCGCCAGACCTACCGGCGCCTGATGAAAGTGGACTGTACCGGCTGCCGCTACTGCATGCCGTGCCCGGCGGGTGTCAATATCCCGGAGTGCTTTGCGTTCTACAACAACACCGCATTCTTCCCCCACAGCCGGGAAAATAAGATGCTCTATGTTGTCCGTCTCGGCGGGATTATCGGCGATGTCCCCTCCTATGCCGGGCTCTGCCGGCATTGCGGGAAGTGTGAACGGATCTGCCCGCAGCATATTCCGATCCAGCAGCGTCTCACAGAAGTCTCGGCAGCCTTTGAGGGCAGGGGCATGGGGGTCAAGCGGTTTGTGATGAAAGCGGTGATGGGCGGGGCGATGTGGCTGGTGGGAGTGGGGGGACGGGTTAAGAGGGTGGTGGTGGGGAGGAAGTAGGGGATGGGAGGCGGGTTTTTTATTTTCACGGCTTCGAAAGGTGGGGGTTACGCAGCGGATGAGTTCTTAGAGCAGTGTGACTGAGAAGAGAATGATTTTTTGGGATTATGACGAATCATTAAAACTTTAAAATTAATTTTCATGATATAAAATTAACAAAGATGTTTATACTAATGTTTAATTACCATTATTAGATAAAAATGCTTCAAGATATTGTAATATTTCTCTTATACAACACTTGGATTTTGCTAATTTTATCGATAATTGCCGCATTTGTTTTTATTCAATATTCAAATCAAGATAACATTTTAAAAAACCTGCAACTTGTAGTACCATTTGTTCTTTATCTTTTTACTATCAATATCATCCTAATAACTACACTCATCCTTTGTGCAATTGTTTTTTTTCCTTCAATTCAAAATCCATTGGCAAATTTGTTCACATCGATAAGTTTTGTTCTTTCCCTTTTCGCAATCGCCATCACAATAGGATATTCTACAGATAATTACTTCTCAACCCCAAGATTTCAAAGAGATATATTAAAACAAATCAGTATTAAAATTCAAGAGGAAACAAGTCCAATTCAAAAAATAATTGAGAATAACCACCACCAATTATTGGATTTAATTCAAAATCAAAATCCTAACAAAGAGGAAATAATTACAAATGATAGTCAAGAATCAAAGGAACTAATTCAAGCTCAAAATATTACAAATTGTAATCAAGAGGCAGTTGAAAGAGATGAATTCATTTTTAATCTAATTTCGAATCGAAATAGCGCTGAATTTGAACGAAGTACTATTCTTGACAATAAAGCTAGTGGAGTTATAGGATTTGCAGGAATTATTATTGGATTACTCGGAGCTTTAATTTCTTTTTTATTAGAGAAACTATCACAAAATTCTCCAATCATTTTCTATTATCAAAGTTTCCGAGTTATATTACTTCTTGGAATCATAGCCCTTGCAGGCGCAATTTTCTGTTGCCTTATAGCATATTCAATAAAAACTTACAGTATTGTTCCAGATACATCCACATTAATTGAAAAATATGCAAAAAATCCAAACAAGAACAAAAGTGATATTATCCAAGTCGTTGGATTAGAAATATCCCAATCAATCAAAGATAATACAAAAACGGATGATGAAAAAGCTAAATTTGTAAAATATGGTCTGTTGTTCTTTACATTTGGAATGGCAATGATCGTGATTTTTGTCTGTGGATTATTAGCAATTTAAGGAGGACTGCCAAATGGATGATAATGATAGTGGAAAAAAAGGAAGAGAATCGAGTTCATCAACGAATGAAACATCTCAATGGACTGCACGAGATCCTGATTTAAGAGAACAGATTGATAACATGCAAACATCTCAACCAAAAAAGAGAAGATAAAATGGCAGATAAAGACGCGAAAAAAGGATCCGATGAAAAAAAGAAACCGGATTCATGGACTGCAAAAGACAAGGATCTTCGAGAGGCTAGAGAACTTTCAAGAGAAGAGGAGAATAAACAAAAAAATAAAAAGTGATTCATATGGATGAAAAAAAAGCTGAAAAAAAGGAAGTTAGATCAAACGGTTGGTCAACTCGTGATCCAGATTTACAACAGGAGATAAAAAGAGCACAAATCCCCCCAAAAAAATTTGATCCTTCAGAACTGATAAAATAATTTTTTTATAGAGATTATCAATTAAGTTCAGTTTTCATTCACTATATTCGAAAATCCCCCGATTTTTAATTAAATTATCCTGTTTTTTCCTCCCACTTCCTCCTTGATCAAATGGAGAAGTGTTCAATCTATCAATATCAGCAGACCTCGTCCTGAGATCTTTCCTCCCAATCCCCGCTACGTAACTTAGTTTCATGCTCTTTATTTGCAGAACGCCAAAATACACATAAGCCGGTGAATCATGACCCCAGTACTCAGCCAGTTTCGAACCGAGATCCGGCAATTCTTTCTTGTATCGCTCCTCAACCTCGTCTTTGCAGCCATTGCCATCGCGATTGGTGTGCAGTACATGGTTACCGCCATTCTCAGTCAGACCATAGATCCGTTCATCCCCGGGTTTCCTATGATTCCCGGGTTACGGATCTTTACCGGGGCGATAGCCATGATCTGTTTCGGGCTCGGTATCAGGTGGATACTCTCAACGGTCAGGATCTTTGAGGGGATCGTCACGATCAAAGATGACCTCGAAAAAGCTAGCGATACAATCACGGACGAGCGCCTTACCTGCCTTATCGTCCGGATGCTCGCCCATTACCGGGATAACCGCAAGACTATCCGGACGATGATCCTTGTCTGCACGCTCGGCGGGGGGTGCTTCTTCGTGCTCGGGATCGCAAACAGTCTCAAAGTCCTGTCTATCTCATCGGGCGGTTTTGCGTTCACGCTCGATAATCTCCTTCTCATTCCCGCAATGCTCCTCACGCTCGGGATTGCTCTTGCGAGCCTGCTCTCTTCGTATTATTTCTCGAAATTTGCAAAAGTCTGGGACCGGCGCCTCCATGAGATCGATGCATCGGAGTGCGCATTAAAAAAGACGCTGGGGCTGGATGAGCAATGAGCGGGAGGCGCACGGTGTACGAGATCTACTGGGAGATCCTTGTCTATTGTAAATCCCCGCGATCCTTCACCGGGATTATCAACCGGTGTGACCTGAACTCGAAGACCGGGCAGGAGTACCTTGAATTCCTGGTGGCGAAGGGATACCTTTCTCTGGTAACGGAGGGGGAAAAGACCCGTTATCATGCGACGCCGGCAGCGGCAGAGTATATCGGGCTCTTTAGCTCGCTGTACCAGAAACTCTTCGATGCCACGCCGGAGTTTAAGTTATAGAAATCCTGAGACGATTGTCGTGTTCCGATTATGGTGATTCATGGTGACGGGGGCTGATGCCCCCATACCCCCTACAAGGATAGTGCCGCCGCCCCCGAAGGGGCGCCCCCGCGGCGGTTTCAACGACTAACAAATAAAACCTCCTTGCCCCGCCGTGCCTCGGAGAGGCCCTGAGGCGGGGGAGAATCATAAAAACGATTTTCATAGTTTTGGGGTGAACATTATTCTTTCTACCCCTTTCTCCCTACCCCCACACCAC
>Ga0074195_1000548_pt1 | contig 70192 bp, 68 predicted proteins | sample EPASupsiteHSE623_FD_64525 | JGI IMG/M metagenome (GOLD analysis project Ga0074195, IMG submission 64525) | Bioremediated contaminated groundwater from EPA Superfund site, New Mexico - Sample HSE6-23 | ecosystem: Environmental > Aquatic > Deep subsurface > Groundwater > Contaminated ...
ATATCTTAATTTATCTTCAACGCTTTTTCTTAAGTCGGCCATTTGCTCTCCAGAAAATCCCTCTAAAATTCTTCTTAAATTTAACTGAGTATTTGCGACTGTCCCTGAATCTTTTATGTGGAATTTGTTTAAAGTCTTAGTTATATAAGGATTAAAAGAATACACAAGCGTGCTTGCGGACCTATTAGAATTCCCGTCATCCTCTATAATTATCAATCTTCCTATGACTCCTTCCCATTCACCTTTCAACGCGTTCTCTGAAAAAATTGTATGAGGCATTCTTGGGACCTTTACCACAAACATATCTGATCGTCCGCTTTCGCTTTTCATTTCAGCAATAAGCTGAGCTCTTCTTACTGGATCTTCTAAATTACAATCTTTAACTATTCTGAGCGGCGTACTGCCATTTTCGTGCTGTTTAAATAAATGTTTCTTAATTAAGCGCACCGCGGTAGTTGCACTTCCTGAAACTACCGTTTTACTAAAGCCTCTTACCCCTTCTCTATTTGTAAAATCATCAGCTAAGGTTTCGAAACTTTCTTTTTCTTCGGCAGTTGTATAATGGGTGCTTTGCTCAACCATGCTTCCTACTACTTTCAGAAATCTATCGAAGACATCTACTTTTGCTCCTAACAAATTTCTAAATCCATATATCTCTTTTAAGTCTTCATTAAACATTATTTTTTCTAGAGTCTGAATCCCTTTTTCTGTTATAGGGGGAGTTCCAATAGAGAATCTGAATCTAGTTAGAAAATCCACCAATTCTTTTGTAATTTCGACTTTTGTTCCATCCTCATCTTCAACCGTGGTACCTATTGCTTCTCTTAAAGTTTCTTGAAATAAATTTGAATTATTTACCGTGCGGAAAACATTTGATTGTTTTGCTGGAGCTAAAATCTGTTCTACATATTTCCATGACAATTCATTCAAAAGATCTGTACAGGAATCTACTTCCTGTATCACCTTATCTATACTGTCTCTACAAGTTAAACTTAGAGACATAATTCTTGAAATCGCTTCCATCAAAGGCTCACTTAAAGATGCCTTCTCCAATGGTTGTGCAAAAGATTGCAATTCGTCTATTTGTTTTTGTAGATCTGCGTACTGGTCATTACGTTGATCGGTGTCGTCAAGTAAAGCAGCTTCTCGTGTAGAAGAGGCCATGGTATTTCGTGGTTAGATTAGTTCTTTATGGTTTTGTAAAATCTTTCTATGTCCGGGACAAGGAGATCGAGTTCTTCCCCTTTTAGATACCGCTTCACTTCCATATATACGTCTTCAAGCTTGCGGTTTCTTTCAAAAATATCATATATAGAAATTTTTATACCTAGTTTTTCGTTCCTTTCCAAACTATACAGTGCTAGTTTTTCTTCTAGCACTTTGTTCATGAACTCTAAAAATTCGTTTTTTCCTTCCATACAGTTTGGATGTAAAAGCCGCCATAATAATATGGAATAAATCCTTATATTCGAAAAAAATAGAGGATGATCTACCGGAATCTTCGTATAGTCTCTCCCTAAGCTATAAAACAAAACCCCATGAAGTCTAGAGCGAAATCTCCCCAGAAATATCTGTCTCCATTATCTTTCTTATTTCTGAGAATTTTTTGCTGTATGCAAGCGCCCACATGAGTTTTGTGACTGTAGCTTCCGTAGTCATGTCGTGAGATGAAATTGCTCCAGCTTTTTTTGCCCTTAGTCCACATTCATAAGCCATAAGATTTGTAATTCCTCTCTCCATTTGGTTGGCTATGATTATCGGCACTCCATTATCAACCGCTTTTTCTATTTGAGGAATAATGGAATTTTCCAGGAATGGAACATTCCCCGGGCCAAACCCTTCCAGTATAATTCCATGTGCTCCTCTTTCGAGTGCACGATCAATTATTTCCGGGTCAAATCCTGGGAAAAGTTTAAGCAAGGAGATTTTTGGATCAAAATTCGGTCGGAATTTTATAACTCTTTTTCTGCGTTTTTTTCTCCAATCAAAAAGTACTGTAGGACGACCAAGTTCTCCCAAGAACGGATAGTTTGGAGAATGGAAAACGTCTACGAACGACTCATGATATTTTTTCGCACGATTGCCTCTAATAATTTTATTTGCAAAAACTATACAGACTTCGGCGATATCTAAAGTTGCGGTCAGGCAGGCATAAACCAGGTTATTTCTACCATCGGCACCTATTTCTGAGAGTGGAATCAATGAACCAGTAATGACAACTGGCTTGCTCAAATTCTGAAGAGCAAATGATAACGCTGATGCAGTATAAGCCATTGTATCTGTTCCCTGTACAACCACAAACCCGTCGAATTTATCATAATTTTCATAAATCTTTTTTGCGATCTCTGTCCAGTGGTGAGGCTCCATATTTGAACTATCGATATTCACAACCATCTTTAGATCTAGAGTAACTATTTTTTGAATTTCTGGAATTTCACGAATAATCTCGGATACGTTGCTTGCAGGTTGAAGAACTCCTGTACTTGGATTTTTTATCATTCCGATCGTTCCTCCTGCGAATAAGATGCAAATTTTTGGACGAGCCATATATGTTTATTTATTAAGCATGGACGTTATAAAGTTCTGGGAACGGAAAATCAAGAGAAATTCCTATTTCTTTCCAAAGTGTTCCAGCGCATATGCGACGTCAAAAACCGTGACGTCGGTTCCTTTTTTTCGATCTTTTGCTAATATTGTTATCTTTGCTGACGGATCTGCTACCGATGCACGAAGCATGCGTCTGCGAATTTCACAGCGACTTAATTCAAGTTGGTCTTTATGATCCGCTTCCAACCTTCGATCACTTTTATAGACTTTCCCTGAAGCATGTGCAGTGTCTGGAGGTACTTGAATTGCATCTTCTGCTCGGTCTTGTACTTGTTTTTGTATTGTGCAAATTCCTTCTTCTATAATTGCTTCAGCTTTTAGAATATATGCCAATGCCTCTTCCACTGTTGTTTTTAGGTATAGAGATGACTTATTCCCTCCTAAATCTATTCCTTCTATTTTAGATCCTTCCGGCCAAATACTTTTAAACTTCTCTTCAAAGCCTTTTTCAAATGCTCCTTCGCTAACTTTAAAAACCGCTAACCATGTTTGCATACTTGCGTATTCTTGTCCGTCTGGATCAGTGTATATTCCACGTTTATCTCCTTTCTTCTCCACACGAGCATCTTCGAAATATATTTTTGTCAGAGCTTCTAATTCTGTTACCAGATATACATTTACTGTGTCTCCATCTAATGTCTTTGCTTTTTTTGCCTTTAATTTTGCCTTTTCTATTCTTCTTTCAAGACATTCCCTTGTTGGCTTGTGTTTAGCTTTTTCAAGCATATGATTTCTACAACCATTCATACTGCAGTACCGAACCTCTTCAATCGTACAATATTCGTCTTTGTCTAAAGTTGCATCAGTGCTTAAACTTGCTTTTATTCTATCTAGATCATCTTTTATATCTTTTTCTCTGTATATGGCGATTCTCTTCCCTTGGGGATCTCTGGCTGGAATGGTTCTGGCCTTAGTTTCTAACTGCCCATGTCCTGAAAAGTTGTTTCTTAGGGTAGTTTCTGGAATACCATATTTAGCCGCTAATGCTGGCAAAGACATATATGCAAATCCTCTTCTTGAAATATATGTGCCATCTTCGCCAACTTGCACTTTTAGATATTTTAAATGTCTTACTCCATCCATTAAGTCTTCTTCCGGATAAAGAGTTGTTACTCTTCCCATTCTGTTTAACCCTGTGACTGCTGGAATATCTGCACCATCTTCAATCCTTCTTCTAACGTGATATCTTATTGCCGCGTGACCAACTCTAAATCTGGTTTCCGCCAATTTTTCTGATGTTGATGCCGGTGTTCTCATTGTCGTTCCATCAACTTTGCATTGTCCGTCAGGATCTAATGATGGCAGATGAAAATTCTGTGACAATACTGCGGCGTACATTTCAAATTCTGCTCGCTTTTCTTCCAATCCTCCTGCAATACCAAGATCGGCGATGTCTGGTACATCTGCTCCTTGTAACCCTTGTTTTGCTTCATTAACTTTGGACATTTTTCGATTTATTTTTGAGGAAGCATTCTACCGGATTTCAAGATAATGTCAATAGTAAGCCTTAAACTACGGTTTTATGTTTTTTAGAAAAATTTAATAATTTTTTAATATTTGTCTGGTATTTTTACGTGTGCTTTTTTGCGCAGAAAAGTATTCACATATTTTAATCATATAAAAATGGAAAACGTTAAAAGGTTTTTTATTTATATGGTGCTAGTTAGTTTAGCTTTGCAAAATTTTGCGTTCAGAATGGAGGCTTATGCATTTAGCAGTGGCTTAGTTGTAATAAATGAAATCGCCTGGGCTGGTACAACAGACTACTCGAATGATGAATGGATTGAGCTTTATAACATTACCAGTCAGCCAATTGATTTGACCGGATGGGTAATTGTGGACGATGGCGTTGACAGTTATGTTCTTTCAGGTGAAATCGCCGCCCATGGATATTATTTGATTGAGGACTCAGAAGAAGTCGTTGGCAACTTTGCCGCAAGTGCTATTATTGGCTTATCTTTGGCAAATGCTGGTGACAGTCTTGTCTTAAAAGATTCTTCTGGAAATGTGATCGACACTGTAAATGGGAATGGTGGAGCCTGGTATGCCGGTGACGGAATTTCAAAGGTTTCAATGGAAAGAATTGACCCTTCGGTTACCCCTGATTCTGCAAATAACTGGGCGAATTCTACAAAAACCAATGGTTCGGTTGGGAGAAGCGGATCATTAATTTTGGGAACGCCCGGAAGTGCAAATAGTAGTTTTACCGGAGGATCCGAGGTTGATTTCATTTCTACCTCAACTAATTTTAATACCGGAGATACTTTTACTGTAAATGTCAGAGCGGAAAAAGTAATTGATCTTTATGCGTATGGCTTTGAAGTAAAATATGATCCAAATGTTTTGAGTTTTGTTTCGGCTATAGAAAATGATTTCTTGAAAGGTGGAAGTACAAGTACAAGCTTTAATTATTCACTAGAAAATGACCAGGAAGGGACTTTGATTATTGGCAATGCCAGACTGATAAACCCACCAAATGGAGTCGATGGAAGCGGGGATTTGTTTGCGTTGCAATTTAAAGTTGTTGGAACGGAGGGGTCATCCAGTTCTATCAATTTTGGTCCAACAAGTTTTCTGGCAGATTCCAACACAGATATTCCCGCACAGATGAATAGTTTAACTATCTCTGTCGGAGAAGTTTCTTCTGAATCTATTTCAAATTTAACTGCGAAAGAAGGACTTGAAAGATATAGCTTGAAATTAAGTTGGACAGCTCCTTCTTTAGGGGCGGAGAAATATATCATAAAAAGAAAATCCCCTAATGGAAATTATGTAATCATCGCTGAAGTTACTGAAAATTCTTTTACTGATAATGACGATGTGGAAGGAGCAGGAAATATAATTCCAAATATTGAATATACTTACCAAGTGTTCTCTGTAAAAAACGGCATTACTAGCTTACCTGTCACTGTTGATATTATAGAAACTCGTGGACTTATAGGCGACAATAACAGAAGCGGAAGAGTTGATGGAAGAGATATCGAAAAATTAGCTAGAGCTTATGGAAGTGGTTTTGGAGATGAAGAATATAATCCTTTAGCAGATACAAACTTCGATGGAGTTATTGACGGAAGTGATCTTATAGATGTTGGCGCGAATTTTGGAAAGAAGATTTGATTTTATGCTGGTAGCCCTGACACACGTTGGGGCTACCTAATTTAATATTTAATTTCAAAGTATGAAAAAAATTATCTCATTAATCCTTATCATTTTTGTTATTTGTAGCGTTCAACCAGCCTCCGCTGCTACTAAGAAAACCACTACTGTAAAGAAGGAATCTGTTGAAATTATGACCGATTCAAATAATGGCACTGTTTATATATCCGGAGAATTTTTAGATGGTGATATATTGAGGGTTTCTGTACTATCTAGAGATTTTTCCGTTCCAACTCTTGGCATAGCTTTCCACTTGGAATATGAGAGCAGCAAAATTTCTTTTCTGAAATATGAACCTGGAGAATTTTTGGAACTTGGAGGAGATCCTTTTTATCTCGTTAAAAATGATGAAGTAAAGTCTGAAATAATTTTTGGAGAGACACTCCGAAGAGATGACACTTTCCCAATAGGTGAAGGAAAAATCGTCGACTTTTACTTCCAAATACAAAGTGGCGATGTTTATGATTTTAAATTCAACAATGGAGTAATTTCTACGCTAGATACTGTCAGACAAGATGTTGATAAGGTTATTTTCGAGAATGCTTTATTAGACAAGGCTAGTCCAAATATTGGCTTGCTTGAGAGAACTTTTGACGACCCGGATAGCCAGTCATTCTTTGAAAAATATCTAGATAGCTCTTTCTTAAGCACATTTGTTTTAGTAATTTTGGCAACATTTTCTTCGGCTATTTTAATTAGACTAATCAAAAGAATGAGCAAAAATAAGCCAAAATTCACCTATTCACCTTTAAAGTAATTTCCATTTGTATTTATGTCTGTGATGTATTAAATTGTTTAAGAATTCAAAATTAGAAAAAATAAAAACTCTCAATTCCTATGGATAAAAAATTAATCACAATTACAGAAGCCGCTGATCTTAGCGGAAAATCAATTCAGACTATCCGTCGTGCAATCAAGGCAAAAAAAATTCGTGTTCAGAGAAAGAAAACTCCGCAAGGGTTTAATTATCTTATTGAAAAACAATCTCTTGTTGACTGCTATAACCTTCGAATTTCTGAAAATTCTCAAGAAACTTCTTCTCAAAAGTCTTTTGATTTGGAAACAAATATCTCTAAAAAATCAAAAACTACCTCCGAAGAAGTGTTTATAACTCGTGACGATTTTAACAATTTCACAAGAGTTATAGACAAAATGGTAAATCAACATTCCGAAGAGAGACAAAACTTTTTGAGACTTGTTAATACTATGCAGGAAAAGATCTTCGTTTTGGAGAATCAGTTAAATTTGCTGAAGGCTCCTGCAAAAAAGTGGTACCAAGTTTGGAAATAATTAAATATATATGAAGCGTCATCTGCTTAAAGAGCTTCTAAGGAAGGGATTTCATTTATTTTCTGGTGTGTTGATTCTTTTTGGGTATAGTCTCCTTTATATTTTCACCGGACCGCAAGTCTCTATATTGTCTTTGACCGCTCTGCTTTTGGTTCTTCTGGAGATCGAATATGTGAGAATAGTTCACAAACCGGCTATTGGTGTTTTTGAAGATCTCTTTAGACGCCATGAAAAAAATCATTTATCCGGAGCTGTGTTTCTTGTTATATCTTGTATAATCTGTTTTTCAGCATTCAATTATTGGGTTGCTTTACTGGCTTTGTTTATGACGGTATTTGGAGATCTGGCTTCTGCTCTTGCTGGAAAAACTTGGGGAAAAGTGAAACTTTACAGAAAAAAAACTCTAACTGGGGTTATGGCTGGATTGGCAATGAATTTGGTTATTGGATTTGTATTGCTTCCTACATTTCAAAATTTATTTATACCGATGGCGCTAGTTGCAGTTTTTGTGGAATTGTTTACAAGCAAAATGGATGACAACTTAACTGTACCTTTATTTTCCGGCTTTGTAGGCCAAATTATAGTGTTCTATCTGTCATTAGATCTTCCGATGGAGCATTTTCCAATCTCCGGGGTCTTGAGTTAATCTATGGAATGATGACTGGAACGATCAATGTGCCTCCGTCTTTTGGCTTTGTTCTCATTACTTCTCTACACTCATCATTTAATATGTCTGTTCCTACTTCTGCCACGGTTGGTGGTCTTTGCCTGCCAGAACATATTACCGCATCAAGTGGTCCGATTTCTGGACATTGTGCTGCCGCCTCATCTAACAACTTAGGAATTTCTTCTGGAATACATACTCTTGAAGGAAGTGCTGGAATTTTCTCGGAAAAACACCTGGCAAATCTATGGCGTGTTTCTGACATATCTGGTCCTTCGCATTTTTTACACCCGGTTGCTGCTAAAAATAACGCCATGGCAATTACACCTAATGCTCTGCTATTTACATTTAATCTTAGGTCTGGCACTGAACTGACCATTGTTCTTCGCTCAACGTGCCTCTCTGTGCCTATTACTTCTGACATAACATAACAGTTAAGTATTAAGTGTTTTATACTAAACCAACCTTGCACTTTTTGACAAGTACATTTGTAACCATAACCGTATGTATTCTTAGGATTTCTCCGTCTTGATTTTCCTAAAACTAAAGAATAAACTTCACGCGAATATTTTTTAAAATCTTTCAAAATGTCTCTTTTCGAAAACACTCTGAAGCAAATAAATAAAGCTGCCAGTATTATGGGCTTGGATAAGGATGTTTTAACTTTAATGTCTAATCCGCAACGTATCGTTGAGGTTAGTATTCCTGTAAAAATGGATGATGGAAGTTTGAGAATTTTCCAAGGATTCAGGGTTCAACATAGTAATTATGCTGGTCCGTATAAAGGAGGTATTCGCTATCACCAAGACGTTGATATGGGTGAGGTAAAAGCGCTTTCTGCGTGGATGAGTATCAAATGTAGCGTAGTCGGAATTCCACTTGGAGGAGGTAAAGGTGGAATTGTTGTAAATCCAAAAGAATTATCAGTAGGAGAACTTGAGAGACTAACTCGTGGATACGTAAAAGCAATTGCTGATGTTGTTGGTCCTACAAAAGATGTACCTGCTCCGGATGTAAATACAACTTCACAAATAATGGACTGGTTCTCAGATGAATACTCCAAATATGTGGGCCATGACGCAAAAGGTGTAGTTACTGGAAAAACTTTGGAGAATGGAGGAAGCAAAGGAAGAAGTATTGCAACTGCTCAAGGTGGAGTTTATGTACTAGACGAAATTGCTCGTGAGCAAGGACTTGTGCCTGCAAATACTCGTGTTGTTATTCAAGGATTTGGTAACGCTGGAGGTGTAGTCGCTCAATTACTCGGCAAAAAAGGATATCAAATAATTGGCGCTTCAGATTCTCAAGGTGGAATTGTTTGCAATCATGGATTTAATCCAGATGCGCTTCTACAGTGCAAAGTTGAAAAAACTACTGTAAAAAATTGCCATCTAGATATGGAGAAATTAGTACAAACTGAAGGAGCTAGTTGTAAAATGGTTAGCAATGAAGAACTCCTTGAAACTGAATGTGATATTTTGATTCTTGCCGCTCTTGAAAATCAAGTTCATGTTGGAAATGCTGACAGGATCAAAGCAAAATTTATTGCTGAGTTGGCTAACGGTCCTACTACTCCTGAAGCTGATGAAATTTTAGCAAATAGAGGAATCATGGTTGTACCAGATGTTTTGTTCAATGCAGGTGGAGTAACGGTGAGCTGGTTTGAAATGTTACAGAATGCAGAAAATAAATATTGGAGTGAAGAAGAAGCATTACAAAAACTTCTGCCAATTATGGTAGACTCCTGGAAAGCCGTAAAAGGTAATGCTGAAAAATACGGCTGTACGCTACGTGAAGCTGCATATATCACTTCATTACAAAGAATTGCCGACAAAATAAAAGAGAAGGGAATTTTATAAACTTTTCTGTTGGCAAAGTAGTCCACTCATGTTTTTATACAGATTATTAATTTGTGTTTTTTCTGTGCTTTTATATACTTAAGTTAGGGCATATATTCTAAATATATCAACCATAAAAAAACTCATATTCGCTTAACTAAAAAGAAAATGATTCCATCATCTTCTGTTTCTGGGACCAGTGACATAACAGCTTCTAAGCTTGTTTATAGCTTTGACGAAGGAGATAAGGACATGAAAGCTCTTCTTGGCGGAAAGGGAGCAAATCTTGCTGAAATGACCAGGATTGGCATTCCAGTTCCTTTTGGCTTTACTATCACAACTGAGGTTTGTGACTACTTCTCAAAAAATAAAGATTATCCTGGAAATTTTGCAGAACAGCTCCAGCAAAAACTTCAGCTCTTGGAAAAGAAAATGAATAAAAAGCTTGGAGACACTACTAACCCGTTATTGGTTTCCGTAAGAAGCGGAGCTGCCGTTTCTATGCCTGGAATGATGGATACAATTCTAAATCTCGGGCTCAATGATGACACTGTAAAGGCTTTGGTAAAGAATTCCGGCAATGAAAGATTTTCTTTTGACTGTTACAGAAGATTTATTCAAATGTTTGGGGATGTTGTGATGGGAGTCGAGCATAATTTATTTGAGGAAGCGATTGATAGAATGAAAGAAGAAAAAAATGTAAAAATGGATACTGAGCTTGATGCGACTGATTTAAAAAATCTTGTAAGTGAATATAAAAAAATCGTAAAAAAGGCTACAGGAACGTCATTCCCAGAAAGTCCTCTTGAACAAATGAAACTTGCTATCGAGGCTGTTTTCAAGTCTTGGGATAATGATCGTGCAAAAACATACAGGAAACTAAATGGAATTACCGGACTAAAAGGGACTGCTGTGAATATCCAAGCCATGGTGTTTGGGAATATGGGAGATGACAGTGGAACAGGAGTTGCCTTCACTAGAAATCCTTCCACCGGAGACAAGGAATTTTATGGAGAATTTTTGATGAATGCCCAGGGAGAAGATGTAGTTGCTGGAATCAGAACTCCAATGCCTATTTCAAAATTGGCAGAGATAAATCCTCAAATTTATGATCAACTTATAGGAGTAAAAGAAACTCTGGAAAAACATTATAAGGATATGCAAGATATCGAGTTTACTATTGAAAAAGGCCGACTTTTCCTTCTTCAAACTAGAAACGGAAAACGTACTGCACACGCTGCAATAAAAATTGCCGTGGATCTTGTTAATGAAAAATTACTAAAGAAAGATCAGGCTCTACTAAAGATAGATGCAAAATCTTTGAATCAATTACTTCACCCTCAAATCAAGAAGGGCGCAGAAAGAAAAGTTGTTGCAAAAGGACTTCCTGCATCTCCTGGAGCGGCTTGTGGGAAGGTTGTATTTACTGCTGAAGATGCAGTGGTTTGGGCAGGAGAGAAAAATGAAAAAGTTATTTTGGTTAGAAAGGAAACTTCCCCTGAAGATATTTCCGGAATGCATACTGCTCAAGGAATTCTAACATCACGTGGAGGAATGACTAGTCATGCTGCAGTTGTTTGTAGAGGAATGGGTAAATGCTGTGTAGCCGGATGTACTGACATAATTGTAAATGTAAGTGCAAAGAAAATAATTGCCGGAGACTTGGTTATAAATGAAGGCGATACTATCACTCTTGATGGAAGCACCGGAGAAGTGATGCTTGGTGAGCTAGACATGGAAATCCCTACGGTTAGCGGATATTTCAAGACAATAATGGAATGGAGTGATGAAGTTAGAAAACTAAAAGTGAGAACAAATGCAGATACCCCTGAAGATTGTAGAGTAGCTCTAAAGTTTGGTGCTGAAGGGATTGGATTATGCAGAACCGAGCACATGTTCTTTGATGAAAAAAGGATCAGATTCGTAAGACAAATGATTTTGGCAAAGAATGAAAATGAGAGAATAAATCCTCTTAAAACATTGAAGGAATTTCAGAAAGAAGACTTTATTGGAATCTTTGAAGAGATGAATGGATTCCCTGTGTTAGTGCGATTACTTGATCCTCCTCTTCATGAATTCTTGCCTGACAAGGAAGATAAAATTGAGGAACTTGCTCGTGATTTCAATATCAATAGTGAAGACTTGAAAATTCTTATTTCAAATTTACACGAGATAAATCCGATGCTTGGACATCGCGGATGTAGACTTGGGATTACTTATCCTGACATTTATAAAATGCAGGTTCAGGCTGTGGCTGAGGCCGCAATAGCTGTTTGCAATAACGGTAAAAAAGTAAATGTTGAGATAGAGATTCCATTAACAATCAACGTAAAGGAATTTAACTATCTTCGTGACCTTGCACAACAAGCTATCAGTGAATATGGAGATGAAATTAACTTCAATTATAAAATTGGAACAATGATTGAAACTCCTCGTGCCGCTTTGATCGCAGATGAACTTGCAAAGACTGCAGAATTTTTCTCATTTGGAACAAATGATTTAACTCAGATGACTTGCGGACTTTCTAGAGATGACTTAGGGAAATTTATTCCTGCATATTTGGATAAAGGGCTTATGGATCGCGATCCTATGGCTGGAATCGATGAAGAAGGCGTTGGGAAATTGATGAACATTTGTGTAAAACTGGGACGTGAAACAAACCCAGATTTAGATATCGGGATATGTGGAGAACAGGGAGGAGACCCTGAATCTGTAGAGTTCTGTCATAGAATAGGATTAAATTACGTAAGCTGTAGCCCATATCGTGTACCGATTGCGAGACTTGCGGCTGCACAGGCAGTACTTAGAAAATAATAAAATGGAAAAACCTATTAGGAGAACCTTTTTGAGGGTTTTTGTGGGGAAGGTTTTGTTTTCTTTAAAAAAGTTTTCGTATTGGTGGAAGAATAGGAAAATATTAGCAAAAGACTGCTTTTTAACATTTTTGCCTAATATAGTTTTTTCGCATAAGACTCCTCTTTTTAGAGAATTTGATTCTATTGATAATGTGATGCAAAAAAACAAAGTTCATAATCTTAAGATCGCCGTAAAAAAATTAAATAATATCTTAATTAAGCCTGGAGAGATTTTTTCTTATTGGTATTTGATTGGGAATCCTACTCGTTGGAATGGATATAAAGAAGGAATGATTCTGCACAATGGAAAGGTTTTATCTGGAATTGGTGGAGGACTATGCCAATTATCAAATCTTATTTACTGGATGGTTTTGCATACACCTCTAGAGATTATTGAGAGACATCGTCATGGATATGATGTTTTCCCTGACACAAATAGGACACAGCCGTTCGGGAGTGGTGCTACATGCTATTATCCATTCTTAGATCTGCAATTCAAAAATAACACACATCAAAATTTTCAACTCAAATTACGAGTTACTGATACGTTTCTTGGGGGAGACTTCCTTTCACAAAAGGAAATACCTTACAAATATCAGATCGTCGAAAAAGATCATTTAATTAGGCAAGAATGGTGGGGTGGATATACAAGAAACAACAAAATTATTCGAAGAATCCTCAACAAAGACTCGGGCGAACTTTTGAAGGAAGAAGTCGTCGCAGAAAACCATGCAATCATGATGTATGAGCCATTATTGGAAGGGTCTGATCTATCTTAAATTTATCTTAAAAGCGTCCCCCATCCCAATTTTGTACGAAGCATTTTGTAGTATCTGTTTCCTGTTCGTATAAGATAGAATGAGCGGCGACTTCTGCGGAATTTTATCTTGTCGCCATATTTCAACGTGACCATATCCTGGCCGTCTATAGTCAACCCGATGATTGCATTTTCTTCACGTCGTTCCGTCTCAATATTTATAGTGATCTGGCGTGTGTCTGGGAGCACGATTGCGCGCATAGACAAAGATGAAGGACATATTGGTGTGACTACAAGCGCGTCTATTTTGGGATGAATAATTGGGCCACCAGCGGATAATGAATGCGCTGTCGAACCACTTGGTGTCGCCACGATCAGCCCGTCTGCTTTTACGCTTGTTACCTTGATATTATTTACTTCGATGTCCATTTTTATCAAACGTGCAAACGCTCCTTGATTTATAACCGCATCGTTCAGTGCAAGGAAAGTGTCCACTTTTTTACCGTGTCGATAGACTGTGACACGAAGAAGTGAGCGTCTGTCTATGACATATTGTCCATCTAGAACTTTCTTCAAACAGTCGAAAAGTTTTTCCGGTGTACATTCTGTCAAAAATCCTAGTGTTCCGAAATTTACACCTAAGACTAGTACTTTTTTACGACCTATTCTGCGTGCTGTTTTTAGAATGGTTCCGTCGCCACCAAGTACTATAGCCATGTCTACAATATTCAACATTTGCTCTTTGTTGTAGCCAGTTTTATTCTTGAAAAGCTTGTATGAATTTTCGTCGAAGTAGACTTGTTTCTGGTGACGCTCAAGATACTTCACGAGATGTTGGACAATGTCTTTGTGGTCTTCTACATTTCGTTTCGTGATTATTCCGATTTTATTTATAACTCTATGTGGCACTGGTTTCTCTGTTATTTTGTAACTGTTAGCGTTGGTATTATGCCAGAGAGGTGAAGGTTTGGGAAGTTTGGGAATAAAAAAGCCCCGCATAAAGCGGGGCTTTTTAGAAACTTTTTTAAATTTTATAATGCTGCCATTGCATTAACTACATATTGGGCCCATGTTTCAGTCGCCGTATCTGTAGGATTGAACTTACCATCCTTACAAGAACTTTTTGACTTCAATGGATTATCTGTGGAACAAATTTTGGTCCCTATTTTTTTGAATAATGATTCTACCGAGTTGTAATACCAAGCGTTGGTTGGTACATCCACAAATGATGGAACATTTGGAATCACTTCTGTTACTTTCCATGCAGTTACCACTACTTTTGCTACTTCCGCCCTAATTAAGCTTTTGTTTGGCTGGAAGTTTCCATCCTTATATCCTTGTATCCATCCTTTTCTTTTTCCTGTTTCTATTGCAGAAAAACATGGATGATCTGTTGGAACATCAATAAAAGTTGCCACTTGAGGGGTAAACGGTTTGATTTTTTGAGCTGCTATTATTTTGCTCATCAACTCACACCTTGTTACTGGATTGATTCTAGCAAAGATCTTACCTTGAAATAATGTAGGGCTGGATGTAATAACTACCACACCTACAACCACTACGCCTGCCAATACCCCCAAGAGTATTCTTGTCATTTTTATTTTTGTTTAAAAATTAACAAGTATTATTATAGCATAATGCCACTAATGCCGCAATGCCCTAAATGTTCCTTTCTAGATTCGATTTATCACATTCATGAGCTTTTTCGCAGAAGATTCCCAAGAAAATTTCTTGGACTGAAGAAGACTTTTATTTTTCAACTCTGCGCAAAGATTTTGATTGTTTATAATTTTTGCCATTGCTCCGGCTATTTCCATAGGCTCTCCAGGATTTATCAAGATTCCCGCATCACCCACTACCTCAGGAATAGAGGAAGTGTATGAAGCTATCACTGGGCATCCGCATTTCATGGCTTCCAGTGGCGGAATTCCGAATCCTTCATAAATAGAGGGGAAGACTAAAGCTTTCGCAAGATTATATAATTTTACTAAACTTTTTTCTGAAACATATCCTATGAAATGCACCTTTTTCTGCAAATAAAGCTTCTTTACTTTTTCGTAAATTTCCTCATATTTCCAACCTTGTCCACCAACAATTACCAAATGAAAATCTTTATACTTTTTTGAAAAAACATCAAAAGCCTCAATCAAATTTATATAATTTTTTCGAGGTTCGAGTGTCCCAACTGCAAGGAAAAAATTCTTCGGCAAAGAGGTTTCTTTGGCAAATGGTTCTAATTCTTCTTTATTTAAAGGTTTGAAGTTTTCGCCCGCACTACAATATGCAATCGTTATTTTATCTTCCGGATATTTGAAAAAACTCATTATATCTCTCTTTGTATTTTCTGAAATTGTCATAACCATTGTTGCCTTTTTTAGCGCTCTTTTTAGAAGAAGTCTTTCAATAATAACAGCCTTTTTGTTGTGATTGTTTGGGAATAGAAATGCCACCAAATCGTGAATGAAAATTATACTTTTTATAGCCTTTGGGAGAAATGAAGGAATTATGTAGCTAGTCGGTGCAATAAACACATCTAACTCCTCCCTTTTTGCATCTTTTATCATGTTTCTGTGCCAAAAAATCCCTTTACTTTTCACTATTCTCATTTCGGCGTTTTTGTAGTTTGCAAAAGCAGAAATGCCATCTTGGGTATACAAGATATATTGATTGTCATGATCGAGATTCAGAAGATTTTTAACAATATGATAAGTCAACCAACCTTTCCCGGTTTTATTACCTCCTGCGGATCTGATATCTATGCCGATTTTCATGAGAATTTGTTAGATAGGATGATTATAGTATGATTTAAGAAAAGAGGTAAGAAATATTTGCTCGAAACACACGGTCGATTTTCACCAGCCTGAAAATCGCCGTCTTATCTCGCGCTCGCTCTTTTTTCGCTTTGCTCAAAAAATCGTGCCCGCTCGCGCTCCGAAAGGTTTCTCGCAAACATCTCTTACCTCTTTTCTTAGCCTTTATCTCAATCCGACACCTCTCTCTTTTTCTGTCTATTTACCACTCTTTACAATATTGAGATTTGGGATATGATTTATGCGACTTAACAATAGATACATGAGAGACGAATCATTCAAAATTAGGCTAAAAAATCTCCCACTAAAAGAAAAACTAATACTAATTGGATCTTTCGTAACGTTTATTAGCGTGTTTTTCCCATGGTACGCAGATATGGATAAATTCCAAACCGGAGACATGTTTTTGGGAATAACTGGCCCTCTATATCTAACTGGGTTAATTGTTTTATTGGCTTCTGGTGCGTCTTTTGGATTTATAATGATGAAGATCAATGGCAGCACTTTCGGAAAACTTCCTATCAAAGAATATCAATTACATATGTTGTTTGGTGGAGTTGCGTTACTTATGTTAGTGATTGCAAATTCTGTTTTCTTCCATTCAAAATTCGGGACAAATCTTACAGAAAAATCTATGGGGATAGGCATGTTGATGTCGTTTATCGGGCTCTTAATAACAGCTTTTGGTAGCGCTTTGATGATAAAATCCAAAGAGGTAGATTTCGATGCAGAAGGAAGACTTGATCCTCTAATTGATCTTAAAGAAAGAACTCAACAAGATCTTGATCCGGACATGAATGAAGTTTTACAGGACGATCTTGAAACACAAGAAACTTTAAATGACCTAATAGAAACACATAACAAAACTGATGATGCCAACCGATTCTAAAGAACCAAAAGATTACAGTATTATTTTCTACTGTAAAGATTGCGAAGAAGTTGTTGATACTGAACGAGTAGGGAAAAAATATGTTTATCGATGCAGAAAATGTGGGACAAAGAACGTAGCATTTGGAACTAAAAAAAGTATTTACAGTTATTTCCATATAAAAGACGAACCAGAAGAAATCCCTTCTGAGGGCGCTAAAAAAGAAGAGAATAAAGAAGTAAAAAAAGTTTAGATTTTTTTAATAAAAATTTAATAATACTGTGGTATTGTGGCTCAAGACCTAGGGTTTCAAGAATGAAGAAAAATTCTATTGACGGTGAGTGTCTACTCACCTATACTTGGGTCAAATATCCTGTAAACAAAAAAATATGACAGCGAAAACAGAAAAAGAAAAGGCTATCGAACTAGCTATGGCGCAAATCGAAAAGAACTTTGGCAAAGGTTCTATCATGAAAATGGGCGAGGCTCACAGAATTCCTATTGAGACTATTTCTACTGGTGCTATCTCTCTAGATCTTGCTTTGGGCGGAGGTGTACCACGTGGTCGTGTAATTGAAATCTATGGACCTGAGAGTTCAGGAAAAACTACTTTAAGTCTGCATATTATTGCTGAAGCTCAGAAGAAAGGTGGCATTGGTGCATTTGTGGATGCCGAGCACGCACTTGATCCTGAATATGCAAAAAAAATCGGTGTACAAGTTGAAGAATTACTACTTTCTCAACCAGATAGTGGTGAACAAGCTTTAGAAATCGTAGAAACGCTTGTACGCAGTAACGCTGTAGATGTGATTGTTATAGATTCAGTTGCCGCCCTTACTCCAAAAGCTGAAATCGATGGTGATATGGGTGATGCTCATATGGGGTTGCAGGCTAGACTTATGAGTCAGGCATTACGAAAACTTACCGCCATAGTTTCTAAGTCAAAGACCACAGTAATTTTCCTAAATCAGCTTAGAATGAAACTTGGTATCATGTTTGGAAATCCTGAGACTACTACCGGTGGTCAGGCTTTGAAATTTTATGCTTCTGTGAGAATGGATATCCGTGGAGCTGGAAAAATCGAAGATGCTTCCAGCATAGATAAAGAAACAGTTGGCACTCGCGTTAGAGTAAAAATTGTAAAAAATAAGATCGCTCCTCCGTTCAAAACTGCTGAATTCGACATCATGTATAACAAGGGAATTTCTGTTGAAGGAGACATTTTGGACCTTTCTATCAAATATAATATCACTAGAAAAACTGGTGCCTTCTACAGCTACAAAGACACAAAACTTGGACAGGGTAGAGAGAATGCAAAGGCTTATTTGACGGAAAATAACAAGGTTTTAAAAGAAATTGAAAAGGAACTTCGTACCTATGCAAATGGCAACGTTGAGGAAATCTCAAAACTAGTTGCTAACAAAGAGGAGACTAATGACTAATAGCTACGAAAAACTCATTACCTACGCTCTAAAAATCATTTCAAAAAAACGCTATACCGTTTCTGAGATAGATAAAAAGCTTAGAAAAATGATTGTTAAGTATGAGCTAGAAGTTGAGGATGAGAATGAAATTGTCGAGAGAGTTATTGTGAGATTGCGAGAGCTTAATTATCTGAATGATGAAAAATATGTTGCCGATTTTATCTCGGACAGGGTTACTTTCCGTCCGAGAGGGAAATATCTTATAAAAAATGAATTGCGGAAAAAGGGTATTCCAAAAGAAATATTAGAATTAACTTTCCAAAAGACAAATATAGACGAGGAAAGTATGATCTTAGAACTACTTCGGAAAAGAATGCCAAAGTGGACTGACTTACCCGTTTTCAAACAAAAAATTAAGGCATATCAGTATTTAAGCTCTCGTGGATTTGAAAAAGATAATATTTACAAGGCTGTCTCTCGGTGTTACAATTTCAATATAGAACAGGATCTGAATTAAGATTCTGTTGTTTTATCTACTAATTTTTATTTATGCAATCACAATTTTTCGCTGCGATTAATCAATTATGCGATGAGAAAAACATTCCTCGAGACAGAGTTGTCGAGGCAATAGAAGCTGCTCTTCGTGCCGCTTACAGAAAAGACTATGGCAATAAAGAAGAGAATATTGACGTTAAGCTAGATGATAAATCTGGAATTGCGACCGTTTATCTTGTAAAAAAAGTTGTAAAAAAAGTTGAAGACGAAAATTTAGAAATCACCGAGAAAGATGCAAAAAAATATTCAAAAAATCCAAAAATTGATGATGAAATCAAAATCGATGTAACTCCTACAAACTATGGAAGAATCGCTGCACAAGCTGCAAAACAGGTTATCATCCAAAAGATTCAGGAGGCAGAAAGAGATGTAATGTACGAAACATTTAAAGATAGGGAGAACGAACTTGTGAATGCTATCGTTCACAGAGTTGATGGCACAAATGTCTATGTAAACTTGGATAACAAAACGACTACAAACTTGCCTCCAGATCAACAGATCCAGGGTGAAAAATATTATTCTGGGCAAAGAATTAAATTGTATTTGGACAAAGTTATCAAGACTACAAAAGGACCTCAGTTACTTATCTCTAGAACTCATGCAAACCTTGTAAAGAAGTTGCTTGAACTTGAAATTCCCGAGGTAAAATCTGGTTTGGTTGAGATTAAAGCTATTGCTCGTGAGCCTGGAGTAAGATCTAAGGTTGCTGTGGCTTCTAACGATGAAAAAATCGATCCAATTGGTTCATGTGTAGGCCAAAAGGGTGTTCGTGTACAAAATATCATGGAGGAGTTGAATGGAGAGAGAATCGATATCATTCAATATTCCAATAACATGGAAGAATTCATCAAGACCGCTTTAGCTCCTGCAAAATCTGCCGTGATTGTACTGAATGAACAAGAAAGAAGAGCAAAAGTATATGTTCAACCTGATCAAAGACCTCTAGCTATCGGTAAACAGGGACAAAACGTTAGATTGGCTTCTATCCTTACAAACTGGGAGATAGACGTATTAGATATCAGTGAATTTGGCGGTGGAGCTGCTGCAGTTGAAAAGAAACCTGAAGTAAAAGATATAAAAGACTTGGCTATTGCTCCTGAATTAATTGAAAAATTATCTAAGGCTAATTTGACACTTGTAGAGCAAATCAAAGGACTTAGTGTTAAAGACTTAATGGGCGTTGAAGGAGTCACCGAAGAAGAGGCAACAGCCGTCAACGAAGCTGTGAAGAACGTTGGCTAAATCTGCCCATTCTGGCTTTTATTCATACCCTTTTTCTGCTATAATATCTTGATATAAATATATCGAGATGGCAGAAAATGACGTCACAACAAAAGTAGATCCTTACGCCACTGGAAAAGTGAGTACTTCCACGGTGAAGACTAGTTCCGCAAATATGGAGCAAATTAACCGTGAATTCATGGAGAAATCTGTGATGAAACGAGCTTCTGACCTTGGCGTTCAGTATATAAATATCTCTAAAACTCCTCTAAATCCTGATCTTTTTAGGCTTTTGACTTTGGAAGTCGCAAAAAATGCCAGAGTTGTTCCATTTTTCAGAATTGGAAAAAATATCCGTATTGCTACGGAAAATCCCGATAAACCCGAGACAAAAGCTGCTTTTGCAGGACTGGAACAACAGGGGTACGAGATTAGTATGTTTTTAGCTTCTAGTGCCGGCATTGACGATGCTCTAAGAATTTATGAAAGCACTCAACAATACAAGAAATTCGATATTGTTGAAAATGTTCAAGTTGAGGCTATAAAAACTTATGAATTGGAGATAAAAGAGCTTCTTGAAGTCTCTAAAAAACTGGATAGTGTAACTGCCGAAGAGGGGTTAAATATGCTAAATATCGGAGCTGCAAAAACAGGAGCATCTGATGTTCACTACGAACCGGAGGAAAATACCGTTATCGTTAGATTTAGAATCGATGGAATGTTACAAAAGGTTTTTGAGATTAAACCCGGCACATTCAGGAATATTTCCAATCAGATCAAATATAAGAGCAAGATGCCTCTAAATATCGACAATGTTCCTCAAGATGGACGTTATGGATTTACTTTTAACACTACTATGATCGACGTGCGTGTGTCTTCTTTACCTACACCTTTTGGAGAGGCTTTTGTTTGTAGATACTTGTTCCCCGAAGAAGGATATACAAATTTAAATTATCTTGGATTTCAGGGATATTCTCTCAAAAAACTTGAAAATGCCACTGGCATTTCGCATGGAATGATACTTTGTACCGGACCTACCGGAAGTGGTAAAAATACAACCCTGTATTCACTTTTACAAAAGATGAAGAAGCCTGAAAATAAAATTATTACACTTGAGGATCCCGTCGAGTACAAGATTTCAGGAGTAACTCAGAGTCAAATAAACGAGAAACGCGGATATACTTTTGCAAGTGGACTTAGAGCTATATTGAGACAAGATCCAGATATCATAATGGTGGGAGAGATACGTGATCTGGAAACTGCTGAAACTTCTGCACAAGCTGCGTTAACAGGACATGTACTTATGAGTACTTTGCATACAAATAGTGCTATTGAGGCTATTTCAAGACTTGTAAATATGGGCCTACCAAGATTCATGGTAGCCTCTACTTTGCATCTTGTTATTGGACAAAGACTTGTACGTAAGGTATGTCCAAAATGTTCTACTGCTGCAGATATTACAGAGTCTGAGAAAAAAGAATTTGAATTAGCTTTCGATAATTTAAAGCAAAACAAACACAACCTTGAACTCACGGTTCCAACAAAAATCCCTCAAATTCATGGATGTGATTTCTGTAGTCAGACCGGGTACAAGGGAAGGCTTGTAATTGCAGAGGTTGTTATTGTGGATGAGTCTATGAAAAGATTGATTTTGAATAGCGCAAGTTCAGTAGACCTTATTGCCGAAGCTAGAAAAGACGGCATGTTAACTATGAGAGAAGATGGCTTGATAAAGGTTTCTCAAGGCTTAACAACTCTGGAAGAGGTTCACAGAGTTACAAATATCTTCTTCTAAATTAATTATCTTTCAATAGTCTTATATTCAAGAAGGCTGTTGTTATTAGTACCGAACCAAAGACCAGGAAGAGCCAGTTAAATGGCACAAATAGCAATGTCACTGCTCCTATTCCAGCTGTGAGGAAATATGCCACAGGATCCGATGTTCTATAAATTCCATAAAGTCTATCTTCTCTGTCTTTTGGGATATGTTCCATTGCATAGTATTCAGCCAGTGGCTCCACCAAAGCTGCGCCTATATTTCCCATTATAATCATTGCAAAATTTAAAATCGGATATGGGCTTATGAATACCCCCAAAAGTGAAAGTCCCATTATGAAAAACCCTGTAGACATAGGCAGACGCAAACCATATTTGTCTGCATATTCTCCTACTTTTACTTCTAAAAATATGAATGGTAAAATTCCCAAAGAGAGTACAAGTCCCGTTGTATTCTCATAGAATCCGCTCAATAAAATATAAAGAGGTACGTAAAGGTTCTTGAAGCTGAACCAAAGAACCAACATTATTGCATTTATGTATGCTTTTATTCTGTCTGTGTCGGAAAAATATTCTTTTGTGTTTGCGATTATATTTATTTTTGGCTGAGACGGGATTTCTGCCAAAACTGTTTGTTTTTGTACTACATGTTGATGATAGAAGTACATGAAGGCAACCATTGAAACAGCTGCTGAAGCTGTGAAAACGTATGAACTACCTAGTTTTGTGCCTATGTATCCACCTAAGATTGGACCTATCAAATATCCTATATTGTTGAATTTATAAAAAATTCCTTCTTCTTTTCCAAGGTCATTTTTATTTGAGAAATCTCGAACGAATAACGCTATAGAAATAATTAGAAGAATTTTTATCCAGTTGATTATTCCTGCACAAATTGCGAGCGTCTGGACGTGAGTAGAAAATATCAAAAGCACGAAGGAAATCGCCCAAACAACAAAACATGCTTCGGCCACCAATGTTCGTTTTAACTTGCGAAGAATTATTGTACTACTTATCGCTGACACGAACATTATTACAGCCAAAAACAGGTAAAACAAACTCACATTCTCTTCTGTGTGAAGTACCGATTTCATTACTCCAGGAAATACCGGAATAAATAAACCCATTGAAAATCCGTATAAAAGAGACAGCCAGGAAAATACTCTTCCTTTCGAATGTTTATGATTTGTTGCGATCTTTAGCATCTTTGATTTTTATTTTTGTGTCTTCTATGTCTCTATATTTTAGCATGTTTTGAAGTATTTTTCATCTCTAAATGCAACTAAATCGCGTATTTCGAGAAGTGACAAAGTTGAGAGCAACTGGTCGATTGCGAGGTCTGTTTTGTTCTGAATTTCCTGTACCGTAATACCTCTTCTTTGGCTTAAAGATGAGATAACTTTATCTTCGGCCTTGCTTAGTCTATATGTGACAGTTTGCTTGAAGTTGGTGGGTTTCGCTGGTTTTGATGATGGATTTTGTCTATCTGATAATTCAAATAGATGAGGCTGTTTCTTCAAAATGTCTATTATTTCATAGCCGGAAGAAATAGGATAAGCTGCGCAATTTTGAAGAAGTTTTAATGGTCCGATTGCATTTTTACGATCGATGTCGCCCGGAATCGTGAATATTTCGCGGCCTTGATCGAGTGCGTATTTTGCTGTAATTAATGCGCCTGAAGATTCCGGGGCTTCTATTACAAGAGTAGCTATAGATAGTCCACTGATGATTCTGTTTCGAGCAGGGAATTGGTAATCAATTGGCTCGGACATGCCTTCATATTCTGAAATCATGAGGTTATTTTTTAGAATTTCCTCGGATAGCGCGACGTTTGATTTTGGATAAATATTATTTATTCCACTCCCTAAAACTGCAATTGTAGAGAGATTATTTCGTATAGCTTCTGTGTGTGCGATAGTGTCTATTCCCTTTGCTAGCCCGGAAACTATAGCAATATCTAGGTTTGAAAGTTCTTCGATAATTTTCTTTGTAAGGAATTCGCCGTACTCTGTGGATTTTCTTGTACCTACTATTGCTATGCATGTTTTGTTTAGAATTCGGAGATTCCCACGATAATATAGTTTCTGAGGCGGATTATAGATTTGGCGCAACAGATAGGGATAAATCTCGTCTTGTTTTGTAAAAGATTGTTCTAGTTGATCCATGTTTTGGTAATTAAAAAATTACCCCTGTTATACATGGTAAATATTAAATTTTTATTAAAAAATAAAATGCCTCTAGCAGAAGGTGGCAAAAATAATTTTCTCATATCGGCTTTTGCAAGAATAGCGGCCAATTATTAAAATTCTATAATCCTGGAATCTCTACCTTACTTCCTTCCGTAACCTTACCGATCACCCAAGTTTTGATTCCGCGTTTTGTGAAAGTTTCTTGAACGCGATCGACGTCATTGCTTATGATAATCATTCCAACTCCCATATTCCAAGTTCTGTAGGCATCTGCCAAAGGCACATTCCCAAATTCTATTAACTTTCTCATCATTTCTGGAGTTTCTGGAAGACTGTCTAGTCTGGCACCAACACCTGATCTCTTCAAAACTCTGACTATGTTCCCTGGAATTCCTCCACCAGTTACATTTACAACTCCTTTTATCTCAGCAATTCCGTTTTGTTTGTATCTGCCATGCAAATCCATAATCGCACTGCAGCAAATTATGGATGGAGCAAGTACCGCCTGCCCCCAATTTTTTGTATCATCATATTTTTCAAAAGCCCAATCTTCTCCAAATTTTTGTTTCAAAACATAACGAACGAGGGACATTCCATTTGATCTGAATCCATTTGAATCTATACCAATAATTTTGTCTCCAGGTTTAATATTTGTTCCACGAATTAGTTTATGTTTTTCAACAACTCCAACTGCTGTAGCATTCCACACATAGCCATTTAGAGCATCTCCAAGCTCTGCAATTTCACCACCTGGAACAACAATATTGTTTTCTAGAGCGGCTTTTTCTAATCCTTTCATCATCTCTGTAACTATTGTTTCATCAAGTTTGTTTACGTCGATCGTATTGCTCACAGAAATACATTCAGCGCCTATACATGCCGCATCATCCGCAACCATCGCAATTAAATCATATCCAAGTGTGTCGAATTTTTTTATTTTTTCTGCAACTGCCATTTTTGTGCCAACTCCGTCGTCATTTTGAACTAGGTAGTAATCCCCCATATCCATCGTTCCAGTAAATCCACCTTCATCTATCAACGGTTCACCGATCATTCCCTTTCTTCCTTTAAATGTATTTTTTGCAGCACCATAGGCAATAGCCGAACACTTATCCCCAAGGTCGATATCTACGCCTGATTCTTTGTAAGTAGCCATAAATTTATATGTTATATCCTGATTCTTTTCTATCACTCACAACTCGTCCTTTGTCCAATGCAATAACTCGTTTTTTTATTGAGTTCACTACATCTTTGTTGTGTGTTGCTAGGATTACCGTTGTACCACCTTCGTTAATTTTTACCAACAATTTTGCAATAGCCATTGCCGTATTTGGATCCAAATTCCCGGTAGGTTCATCTGCAAGAAGCAAATCAGGCGCATGGACTAAGGCCCTTGCCATAGCTGTTCTTTGACGTTCGCCTCCTGAAAGTTGTCTTGGAAAATGGTTTCTTTGTTCCTCTAGTCCAGTCAACCTTAAAACTTCTGTAGTCCTGTGATTTATGAAACTTTTGTCGTATCCATTAACTTCCAGCGCAAATGAGACATTTTCAAAAACTGTCTTCTGTGGAAGCAATTTATAGTCCTGAAAAACTATTCCTATTCGCTTTCTGTATTTTTGAACTTCTGCCGGATTCAGCTTAGAAATATCCACTCCGTCCATTATTATTTTTCCATTACTTATATCCGTAGCTCCCATTAATGCATGGATAACGGTTGTCTTTCCCGCACCGGAAGGCCCAACTATAGATACAAAATCACCTCCGTCTATTTCAAAAGAAATATCGTCTAGTACTTTTGTGTGACCGTACTTTTTCGTTACATTTTCTACTATGATCATAATAAAAATTACTACGCCAGGATTATAACAATTATTTATTTGTCCTGCCAGTAATTAGTATTTCTGTTTTAGATAACATTCCTCACACACTATTTTGTACGTTGTGTTTGCTGAATACGATGTCTTTATTTCCTTTTTGCACTCAGAACAATTTGCGTCTCTAAGCTTGTGAGGATTTTGTAAGTTCAGAAGCTCTCTATATCTTTCGTCTGGGCAAGTGCGTGGGAGAGGAAGATTAAATTTTTTATAAAATTCCAGTTCATGAGGGATTATTTTGTAATTTTTCCCTGTCTTTTCACAGATAAGAATTCTATCGCATATTGACTCATCTACTTCGTTCACGTTATCTGGGATTTTATAATCCTGTCCGAAATATTTGGCTTCCTCCTTTGATTCGTACCACATAAGTCCACTTGAAAGAACTTGGTTTTTTGTAAGAGGATATGTGTCATATGCTACTGTCTGATTGTATGCGAACGGAGAAAGTTGATATGGGAATGGATGCCCCCATTCTCCTGTACGTTTCATGTGTTCTTTTATTTTTATAATCATTTTTTCATAATCTTCTTTTGAATACCTTTTATTTAAAATCATATATTTTTGTCGTTTTAGTCCAATGCATCCGAAACAATAATCCACATAAAAACACTGATCACAATATTGTGAGTACGTTGCTGTAGCCACGTATGTCGTATATGCGCAATTATACGTCTCAAAAGACGTGTCGCATTCCGTACAAAGTTCTCCTCTGTCTAGTGAAAAACCATCACATGTGGTCTTCATATTGTAGCAATTGTATATGTTTACGCATTCTTCGCACTTTGTTGCGTAGAAGCTATGAACAAGATTTTTTGAGTTTCCTATGTAGTCCCCCATACAGTTTTCGCTATTTGTTATCTGTAAATTTCTGTGTGGAATTTTTTCTTTCAGTTCTTCAAATGTTTTTAAAATTTTGGATTTTTCTCTATTCAAACTTCCCAAAAATTCTTTTTTATATAATTCATATTCGTCTTTTGTATATTGTTTATTTAAAACCATATATGACTGATTTCGTAGTCCTGCACACAAAATACAGTTATTGCATGATTTGCAGTCGAATAGAAAATATGAATCGCTGGAGTTTTCTGCCAACTGCGAATAGTGAACGTTATAGCACTTTCGGCAGCTTAAGCAATTTGAGCAATATTCACCGTCATATACATGAAAACAATCCAAACAATCTTTTGATGTATACACTCTAATGCCATAGTGGACATCTTCACTTTCATATGATGAGAAACTCAAATAACAGTTTTTACAGTCAGCACAGTTATTACAAAAATCGCAATTATCGCAATTTACTACAATTCTTGGCCATCTAGGGACTTCCTTTTGCAATTCTGCATACTGTTCAAAAAACGGACGACTAAAATCGAAATCTTTACCATAAACTGTTGCATCGAACTTATCACTCCACCATTCATCATGGTCGACTACCCGAAACGGACTTTCTTCCGGATACAAAGCTATGATTTTTTTCCCAGACATGAAACTCTGGTTGTAGTACAATTTTTTTTCATTCCTAAATGCCAATCTGCGTCGCTGACGACACTCCGGACAGTTAGGTGGCATATTAAAATCGAACCTGGCATATGCTTCTTGTTCACCTTGAAGATATTCGAATTGTTGCCCACATTCACTACATTTCATAATAAGTTTTTATCGGAATGGTATGATATAGGACAAATCACTATATGCCAACAGCAAAACGCGACATATTAAGTTTTTTGGCTTTACTTCGTCTCTTTTATGGGTATAATTTCTGTAGATGACTATCTACAGCAGTTGACAATATGATCGCTAACGATTTAGAAAAATTGGGGTTCACCACGGAGGAGGTAAGCGTTTACCTTTCTATGCTCGAAATAGGTGGAGGATTTGTGAGCACAATTGCAAAAAAGGCAAATGCCCACAGGGTTACCACTTACAATACTTTGGAAAATTTGCAAAAAAAAGGATATGTCAGGGCCACAAAAAAGAGCGGTATCAGATTTTATTATCCTGTAAGTCCAAAGGTTATCTTAAATCAGATAGAAGAGACCTATAACACTGCCAGAACCCTGATTCCTGAGCTTATTGATCTTCAAAATACCAGCTTATTTAAGCCAAAAATTCAATTTTTTGAGGGTAAAGATGGAATAAAATCTATTTTTAATGACATTCTGGAAAGCGAAGGTGAAGTTTTGGGGTATACAAATTTCCAAGTTGCAGAAAATGCCATGAGTGAATATTTATACGAATATGGAGACAGAGCTCTTCAATTAAAGAAAAAACATCGACTGCTTTGCCCAAATGATGACTTTCATCGAGATTTTGTGCCGAAAAACCTCAAAGAAAGGCTTGATGCTGGATTATTGGAAATATTCGCTGTAAATCCGGACCAATTTCATTTCAAAAATCTCCAATATATCTATGCCGACAAGGTTACAACCGTTTCCATAGAGACTGACGAAATGATCGGTGTAATTATTGAAAGTAAGAGCAATGCAGAAACCAACAGGTCGATTTTCAATTTGGCGTGGCTAGGAGCTACAAGTTTTGTGGCGAAATAATCGACAAATTTTATCTTAGTGAATGCTCTCCAGGTAACATTTTTCACAATAGATTACCTCTTCTCTATTCGGAGCGTAGCTAGATTTCAACTCCAATCCGCATTTTTTACACTTCCTGTCATATAATACACGCGGATTTCTATATTCCATCCTGTCTTTATGTCTTTGGTCCGGACAAACTCTAGGAGCCGGAACCCCCATTCTCTTACAAAACTGTAATTCCTGCGGGATTATTTTATAAAATTTACCGGACTCTTTGCATTTCAAAATTTTATCAGTAATATCGTCCGGAACATCTTTTATTTCGTCAGGCATTTCTATGTCAGGCCCTTCGTATGCATATTCTCCATCTTCTTCGTGCCAATACCATCCTCTTTTTAACACTTCTTCTTTTGAAAGCGGATAATATTCATTTGCCAGAGTTTCGTTGTAACAATGTGGAGCATATTTTACAGGATAGAATTGCCCCCATTCACCTGTCTTTTTCATATGTTCGATAATTTTTGGAACAAGTTCTTCATACTGTTCTTTTGTATATTGTTTATTGAAAATACAATATTGTTTTCTCTTTAGTCCTGCGCAACCGAATAAATCTTTTGAATGAAAAATCTGTTCACTGTAGAGCACATTTTGGCTGTGGAACGCGTACAATGTAAATGCCACATGATATGTTCCGATCGTTCCCAACACCTGATAGTTGAGCTCTGGTTTTACATACATATTTGAACAATCGTATACGTCTTTTATTTCAACTCCAACCATCACATATCTACAATCCTGACTCCCATTTAAATCATAACAGTCCAAACAATTTTTCGAATTTTCTATGAAGTCTCCTGTGCTATTTTCGGAATTAACAATATTTGCGTATTTATGGATACGTTCTTTTTTTAGCTTATTTAAGATCTCTTTTGCCTTTTCAAAATTTGAATATGATCCCTTAAATTCCTTTAAACGCTTTTCGTATTCTTCCTTTGAAAGAGGCTGATTCATGTAGTAGTATTCTTTTCTAGAAAGATTCGTACATAAGAAACAATTTCTACATCCCGTTAGATTTTCAGAGAACCAACAGTCTGAACAGTTGCTACTGTAAGACACATAGATGCAGTTATAACTTTTGTAGACACTAAAGCATTCGTAACAGTATTCGCTATCGTACAAATAACTACAGTCCATTGAAGACTTACAGTTCTGCAATAGTTTGCCATAATAACAGTCCTCGCAATATTCTGATGAATTTATAAGATGACAGTTTTTACAGTAACCTGTTCCCGTTGTAAACGGACTATTTTCGTTATCAACCTGCATCAATGGCAGCCTCGGTACATCTTTTACTAATTCAAAAAACTGTTCAAAGAATGGACGAGAGAAATCAAAATCACGTCCATAATCCATCGGATCCCACTTATCTCCGTTCCATTCTTCTGTCGTAAATATTTTGTATGGTTTTCCCCAAGCCTGATTCGGACTATATAAAGAAACCAATTGTTTCCCTGACAGATCTGATTTTCTGTGATACAGATACTGTTCATTTCTATGAGCAGTTCTGGTCTGAGATCTACAATCTGGACATATCACAGGCTCCGGAAGAACGACTGTTTCGTTTCCGTATTTAAAATCCATTTTCTTTAGGAACTGTTTTTCCTCCTGGGTGATTTCAAACTGTGATTTACATTGTGGACAGGTGGACATATTTATTTAAGTTAATTAATTTTTCTTATTTAAACCTGTATTTACTATTAAAATTTTTGCAGTTTTTGGAATTGTTTTTTTCATTTGAAGAAGAAGTCCAAGCCCAGCAATTCCGGAAGGTTCGCAATGGATCTTTATTTTCTTAGCTAAACGAATGGCTTCTTTTAGATATTTTTCCTGTAGAACATAAACATTCGATCTGTTTCCGCAGTACCCTTTTCTTCTGAAAACTTGCAACCATTGCTGATTGAAATGAACGAATGGCAAGTGCGGAGAATATAATTTATCCGCTAAAGAATCCGGATTATTTGTTGTGGCACCCATGAAGTGACAGTGACTCAACTTTTTCATATCTCCTTTAAATCTAGGATCGTGACCATTCAAAGAAGACACTTCCAGCTTGTTAATATTCAAAATATTTTCATAAAGATGTCCGCTTCCATAAGGGATAAAACAATAATCAGGTGAACTGTTTACGATCTCATAACTCATCCAATCATAGAAACGTGTATTTGGTCCGAGGCTGTCATCTGAAGTAATATCGATGCCATCTGTATTGTTTGTTAAACTCAAAATTTCTTCTGTATCTAACGGTTTTTTACTTAGGTCAGTTTCGTAAATTTCACAACCTATTTTCTTTAAACTATTTTTAATTTTTGTATTAATTTTATAATCGATTAGCACTTTTAAGTTTGGCAGTTTGTATTTTTTCAACATGCTTTGAACTGCATTTGCAGCTGATCCTGAGCTAATAATCGATAATTGAGGGAGCCTATCCAGTCTTCCTAAATTCTTGGCCACAAGAAGATCCCTGTAAGTTACAACCATTTCCCAGGCCATTCTATCTTTATGCGTACCCGTAGGATTTACACTCTCATCTTTTAACCAAATATTTTTGAATCCTGGAATTTCTACCCTGTAAATAGGCGTAGCTGGAAAACGAGGATTTCCTGGAGGAAACTCCGGCTTGAGTGGATTATTCTTGGAAGGGATTTTTATAGAATCAAGAATTTCACTTTCTTTTTTAGTTAACCCCATAATGTCTAATAAATTTGTATTCATATTACTATACAATATTTTTGTAAATGCATCAATACCATATTGTTGTATTTTTGTCTACACCCTGCCCGTGAGAGACGCATTATTTTCGCCATTTTATCCCTTGATTTAGCCATTATCCTGTAATACACTTTCTGTAGAAAAATTTTTACAATAAAACAGCCATGATCCTTCAGGAATTGGAACAATTAGGACTTTCTAGTGAAGAAGCGAAAGTATATTTATCAATCGTGGAGCTTGGTGGAGGGTACGTAAGTACGATTGCAAAGAAGGCTGGAATAAATCGCGTAGCCTGTTACCACACCCTTGGAAAACTCTTGGATAAGGAAATTATTTCCTGTTTGGAAAAAAATAACGTTAAATTTTTCACCATAGAAAATGTTCGAATTATTGCAGATAAACAGAGAGAATTACTGAAAAAAGCTGAAAAACTTGTTCCGGAATTAAGCGCCATGGTAAATAAATCTGCGTATAAACCAAAGACTCAATACTATGAAGGAGTTAATGGAATTAAACATATTTTCGAAGATACTTTAACCACGAAAAACGAGCTACTTGGATATACAAATTTGGCGAATTTACCAAAAATTCTTCCACCAGAATACCTTAGAAACTATGCTTCTCGAAAAATGAATTTAAAGATAAAAACTCGCATGCTGTCGCCAATTTCAGATGACGGGCTGAAATATCTCAATAGATATTATCCTGAAGATTTTGACAGAAATTTAGTTGAGATATTATTTGTAAATCCAAAGCAATTCCCATTTGAATATGAGATTAATATTTATGACAATAAAGTTGCAATCATATCGCTGAATCCGGATGAAATTATCGGACTTTTGATTGAGAGTAACATTTATGCGAATACTGAAAGAGCGATTTTTAATCTATCATGGCTTGGTGCTACGAGTTTCGTTGCAAAATAATTATTAGTCTTCTGTATATATACTAATTGTTGTTGTATTTCCTTCTCCTGCAGCATCCGGCAATTCCACTTTTGACCCACTTTCGGTAAAATTCAATACCAAGACATTTGCTCCTAACCCGGCATATGATTCTGGTGCCTCCACTTCACCTAAGCACTCGAATTTATTTATTAGATCAGGTGATTTTATATATCTCACCACGTTACATTCGTAGCTATTTATAGAATATTCATTGCTGTCAAAATAATCTTTTCTCACTACTTTGAATGAGGATGATTTATTCACCAATGTTTCTAAATCCATTTCCGAAATTTTGGTAGATATTTTCATATCTGTTACCCCATTTATAGTTTTACCTTCAAATATTAATGTCCACTCCGAGTCAGCTATTCCAGACGATAACACCGGAAAAACATAGATACATCCAGCCAATACCACTGCTAGAACTAATATAGCTAAAAACATTTTAACTAATTTTGCCATTTTTATTGTTGTTATTTTAGTAGACTTTATCTAGTTGTTATCGTTATTGTCAAATTCCTATTTGTGGTATTTATCGTGAATTTCGCGAAGACGTTTATTTGTGACGTGGGTATAGATCTGAGTGGTTGTAATTGAACTATGACCAAGCATTTCTTGAACTGAACGAATGTCTGCTCCGTTTGAAAGGAGCTCCGTTGCATAAGAATGTCGAAGCGTATGAGGAGTAACTTTCTTAATAATTCCAGCTTTTAGTGCACATTTTCTAACCAAATTCTCGATACTCACCGTTGTGAGTCTTCGCTTCTCTCCGTCTAAAATATCTACTTTTTGACCTTTTCCACTGTTTAAAAATAGTGGTTTAAAATTGTCTTCTCTGGTTTTTAAATAGTCTTCTATAAAATCTACTGCTCTCTTTGAAAGAAAAACTATTCTAGGTTTTTTACCCTTTCCTCTGACCATGAATTCTCTTCTTTTTAAATCAACCTGATCTCTATTTAAAGCCGCTAATTCGCTTACACGAAGCCCAGTTGAATATAATGTTTCTAAAATTGTTCTATCACGAAGTCCATATTTTTTTGTCTGATCCGGAGAGGAAAACAATCTTTCTAACTCTTCTCTAGTTAAAAATTCCACTGTTCTTTCAGGAATTTTGCTCAGTTCTATTTTTTCTGGAGCTAAAGTACGAACATCCGTTCTGATTAAGTATTTCAAAAATGCTCGGAGAGCAATTATGTGATAGTTCTGAGTTTTTGTGCTTAATGTCTTATTTTTCTCATCTGTGAGCCTATTTAGATACAACCTATAATTTTGTATTTTTTTTAAATCTAGATTTTTTGGATCAATGTCTTCAGCTAAAAATTCCTTAAATCTATTTAAGTAATGTTTGTAATTTTCTATAGTCTTTTGGGATTTGTTTTTAGTAACTTCGCAATATTCTAGAAATTCCTTTATGTAGTGAGATATTCCCATTTGTGCAAAAAAATAGCCTTTAAGTTTAGTTAAAGGCTATCATATTTAACTCTTTTTTTAAATCTCTATGCTCCATTCTTTGTAGCTTTTGGCTTAACGCTTGCAACCATTCCTGACGTAAAATTGTTCCAAGCATTTCTTGTTTTTCTCTGTTCTTCCGGATCATGTGAAAGTTGAGGAATTTTGTCTATTTCCTCTTGTGCAAGCTTTCTACATGAGATTTTAAATTCAATGCATCTTATATCATTTTCATTCCCTTCGTGCTCAATAATAGTATTTGCTTCAGTAACTAGGCCCTTCTCATGTAATTTTGGATAATATTTATCCAATACTTTTGCTTTTACGAAAATTGCTGAAGGTGCAAGATTTGATTCTGGTTTTCCTTGTACTACTGGCTTTGATTGAGTTTGTGCAGTTTGTGTAACCATACTTTTTTGTTTTATTTTGTTCTTAATAGTATATCATATTGGTGCTTAAATTTCAAACCATGATTTTACTTCGGACTCAAAAAATCCTAGCAGACATGGAATCATCCAATCTTCTCCCCTATGGTGTTAAAAGCTTAAAGAGTAAGGGCAGAAGGTTCGCTGAAAAATTGGATGACAACAGGCTTTGTTTCCAAAAAGACAAGGAAAGAGTAATTCACTGTAAGGCTTTTCGCAGACTGGATAAAAAAACTCAAGTATTTACCGCATTTACTGGCGACCATTACAGAACCAGGCTTACTCATACTTTAGAGGTTGCGCAGATAAGTCGAGATATTGCTCGCAGACTTGGACTGAATGAAGATCTATGTGAAGCTATTGCACTCGCTCATGATCTTGGGCATCCACCTTTTGGACATGGAGGAGAAGAAGCCTTAAATGAAGTAATGAAGAAATATGGCATGCATTTCGAACATAATGAACAGAGCCAACTTATAGTTGAAAAACTGGAAAAATCGCATCCAGCTTTCGATGGATTGAATTTAACTATAGAGGTTTTGGACGGACTCATAAAGCATCAAACCGCTTTTGACAGACCAGAAAGGGGATTTAAATTCTCACCACATTTGGAAGCTCAAGTTGTGAACGTATCAGATGAAATCGCTTATATAAATCACGATATAGATGACGGACTACGCAGCGGACTCATAACTTTAAAACAATTGAGGAAAATAAAGTTATGGAAAAGGGCTGAGAAAAAAGTTTTGAAAAAATATGGAAAACGTCTGCTTGATGGTGTAAATATTGCCAGATCAATAAGCGTAATCATGTCAATGATGATAATGGATTTTTGCGAACATACTGTGAGCATTTTAAAAAAATTAAACATAAAATCCCTTAAAGATGTTCAGAGACATCACGAAATTTTGGCATCCTTTAGCCCTCAAATGAAATCATCAATAAAAGAACTGCGCATGTTTCTATTTGATAGTTTCTATATGAATAAACGGGTTATAAAAACTGTAAATCGCGGAAAAAAAATGATAAAGGAATTATTCCTTTATTATATAAACAATCCGAAAACTTTCCCTCAAAATATAAAATCCAGGAATAAAAATGACTTTGTAATTGCAGTAAAAGATTATATAGCAGGCATGACCGACTTGTTTTTAATAAGGGAATATGAAAAACTTATGAGCAAGAATTAAATCTTTTTTTATGCTTTGTCCTAAATGCAAACAAGATAGCACAAGAGTTCTCGATTCAAGGGAAACAGATGAGCACAAAGCCGTGCGCCGTAGACGTGAATGTGAGCATTGCAAACATAGATTTACTACTTTTGAGAGGATAGAAGTCACTTCTTTCATTGTTGTAAAAAAAGATGGATCCAGAGAGAGTTATGATCGTGAAAAAGTTGAAAAGGGCATTTGGAAAGCTTGTGAAAAACGAAAAATCACTGATGAGCAAGTCACAAAATTGGTCAATGATTTGGAAGAGATGTGGGCAAATTACGGTAAGGAAGTTCCTAGCAAGGTTATTGGTGAGGGAATAATGGAAGCTCTTAGAAAAGTTGATGAAGTTGCTTATATCCGTTTTGCTTCCGTATATAGACAGTTTAAAGACATTGAAACTTTCAAAAAGGAATTACAGAAATTATTAAAGTAATTTTTCCGGATTGACTGCCATAGGCTCTTTTGATAGAGTTTTTTACTATTTTTAACTGTATAAAAATGAGTGAACATTGGGGTTTTGAAACTGAAGTGAAAGGACGTGATTGTGATGGCTGGGATGGATTTGAAATAGTAAAAGCTTCTCGTAATGGTGGTACGCTTGGAAGGACAACCTCTCCCCTTGCAAGAAAGATATTGGCATCTGTGCAGGAAGGTGATGATCCTGTTGCCACCTACGTAAGAGTATGTGCATGTGATGGACTTGCGAGAGATGTCTTGGGGTGCGAAGCTAGATTGGCAATGAAAGATCCTCAAAACGATAGCCATGATCCTCTAGCTGCAGCATCTAGAGTCTGCTGTGAAAGAGCACGAAAAGCTTTAGAAGGTCTTGCCCGACCATTAGATTAGGAAACTATCAATTATGGAAAACGCAGGGCTTGTCTTTGTGGCTATTTTGTTGTATAATTTAGTATTCCAAAATAAAAATTAAAACACAAAATCATGGCGAAATATAAATTCCTTATCCTTTCTTTTATCTTTGTTATGGCAGGAACGGTTTCTACAACTGTTGCTTTTGCTGCGGAAGAAGATGTTGCAGATGGAAGCATTGTAGATATTTCTTCTATTCCTGTCGAAGAAGAAGTTACTCCTGAATACAAGGCAACGTTGATTGACGTAAGAAAGAAATTTAAAGTTGAAACCGATGAAATTTTCAAAATTCAAGTCCTTCTAAGAAATGATTCAAATGTTTCGTGGCATTCTAAAAATAGCGAGGATGGTGGTTCAAAAATTTATTTGGCTACTGACAAGTCTCCAAATCATGCAAGTGTACTGTATGATTCGAAAGTTGATAAAAAGAACAATGGGTGGTTTACAAATAACAGAGTAAAACTTGATCAAAAAGAAGTTCTTCCTGGAGAGATTGGGTCTTTCACTTTTTGGGCTAAGGCCCCAAATGACCCAGATTTGATAAAGGAATATTTCACTCCCGTGGTTGATGAATACACTTGGCTTACGGAAGCAAGTTTTTCTATTGAAGTCATGGTCGGTGATACCGGAGAATCATTCTCTACAATTAAAAAAAGAATAATGTTTTTCCCTGAGAGTGGATCTGCAATGACTGTAAATTTGAATGGAGAAAAAGAATACTTGGTAGATCTTTCCGATCAAACAATGACATTTAAGTTGGATGGAAAGATTATCAGAGAATTTAAGGTCAGTACTGGTGCCGCAAAAACTCCGACTCCAGTTGGAAACCATAAAATTATGATGAAACAAGAAGTCAGGGTTGGTAGCAAACCTCCTCACTATGTAATGCCTAAGTTCATGATGTTTAAAAGTGGAGGATATGCCCTACATGCACTTCCAAGCCTTAAACATGATGGTGGAGTCTTCTGGACTGAAGCCAGAAGTCATATAGGTCGTCCTGTTAGCCATGGATGTATCCGTATGCTCCCTGAAGATGCGGATCTTGCTTATGAAATCACGGATATAGGAACAAAAGTAACTGTTCAAAGATAATGAAAATTGTCGAAAAAAAATCTGAGATTATCCTTCTTCTACTGTTGATAACTTTGTTTGCAATGGTTTTTAAATATAATTCCGGGACATTGCTAAAATCATCTTTATTTATCGACTTCGATTTAAAGGAAAAGAAATTCTTATCACAAAATGCTTCTATCGAAAGCGATATCAATGAAGGTGGAGCCTCTACTATCTCTTGTGACGTAGTAATCGTCGGAGGAGGTGCTGGAGGAACATCTGCCGCCATAGCCGCCGGGAGACTTGGAGTTAGAACGTGTCTTATAGAGGAAACTGATTGGCTCGGAGGAATGTTAACTTCTGCTGGAGTTTCTGGCGTTGATGGAGATCCTGCAAAAGCTTCCGGCATTTTTAAAGAATTTCTAAATAGGGTTAGTTCTTACTATAAAACTCGTGGACAATTGGCTGACACAAAAAAATGCAATGTTAGTCCTTTTTGTTTTGAGCCATCTGTTGGGAATACAGTTTTGAACCAAATGGTCTCTGAAACACCAAATGTTCATGTTTATTATAATTCTACAGTTACCAAGGTTTTCAGAGATGGTAATACTGTAAAAGGAGTAAAATTCAAGACAGATGATGGTAATGAATATATTGCTCCTGCTCATGTGACTATTGATGCCACAGAGTTTGGAGATTTGATGTATTTAGGGAATGTTCCTTATGATATTGGTGTAGATAGAAATTCCAGAGAACCTCATTCAAAAATCGCCGAACAATGTATTCAGCCTCTTACTTATGTGGTTTTGCTAAAGGATTTTGGAGAAGACATGACTGTTGAAAAGCCTGAAAACTATAATGTTAAAAATTATAAATGTACTGTTCAAGGCTCATTATGTCCTAAAAGTAATTCTAAATTCGACATGAAAAGATTAATGGTATATGGACTTCTTCCAAACGATAAGTTGATGATTAATATCCCTAGCCACTCATATGGAAATGATTTTCATGCTACTGCATCCGACTTGGATCAGTACAGTCGTGAAGATGTTTTGAAACACGCAAAAGACTACACAAAAGGATATGTGTATTTTTTACAGACTGAACTTGGGCTTGAAGACTATGGGCTTGTAGATGAATTTGGAACTGAAGATAACTTCGCAAAAATCCCTTACGTCAGGGAAAGCCGAAGACTTCAAGGAGTATATCGAATGGAAGAATCGGACGTTCTTCCCAGCGAAGATGGGAGGTCTAAAGTTTTTGAAGATAGTATAGGAATTGGAGATTATCCCATCGATTTACATTTTTGCACGCCAGGCACTGATGATATTTTCTATGAAATTCCTCCTTATCAAATTCCTTATGGTGTAACTATTCCAAAGAATATCGATGGGTTTATGGTTGCTGAAAAAAATATTTCAGTTAGTCACCTCGTGAATGGGACCACAAGACTTCAGCCTGTAATAACACAAATAGGACAAGCTGTTGGTTCTGCCGCTGCGCTTTCAGTCCTGGAAAATATTCAACCTAGAGAAGTTTCTGTATCTGTTTTACAAGATGTTTTAGTAAAAGCAGGATCAAAAATGTTCTACTTCACAGACATCCCAGAGACTCATTTTTCTTATCCATATGTAACAAAATTGGCTTTAAAAAAGATTTTTCCGGAATATTCAAATTTTGATTTCAAACCTGAGCACTATATAACAAAATCCGAAGTAGTCAGAATGATGGCTAAAGCTGCAGGAATTGACCAGTCAAAAGAATATAAGAATAAAAGTGGAGAGTATGAATATGATGTTGCTGTTGAGTTCCTGGAAGAAAAAGGGATTATAGACGATTTGTTCCCAGTGAACGACCCTGACAAATTTATAAAGCGTGGTGAATTGGCCAACTTAATTTCTCAATATGTAGACAATCTGCCTGATGATTATACTCAAACAAAGTTTAATTTTAAGGATGTCACAATAAAAACTCCATATTATCTAGATATCCGCAAACTTGTTGATCTTGGCGTAGTTAGCTCCAACAAACCTACTTTCAGACCTAATGATAAAGCTACTCGTGCAGAAGTCATAACTATGCTTGGAAAAGCAATGCAGTATTCGAGCTATGAAGGTTTTAATAAGACTACTCTATCAAAGAGATAGTATTATTTTACTCTTTGAACCAGTGTTACTGTTCTTGGATTTGGAGATATTATATTTCCGTCCATATCTTTTATGTCTGAAACAATCAGAGAGTATCTTTCTTCCGACTGGAATGTCATTCCTTCTATAGCTAACTGAAGATTTTTTCCATCTCCACTTATTGCTGTTATTTTTGGAGAATCTTTAGCGCTTACAATTTTTTCGTCCGTGTCCACTATCTTAAAATTTGAAAAACTTATCGAAGAAGCTGAGATTTTTTCACTGAAACCAACTGTCACCTGATTTAAATTGTCTATATTTTGATAAATTATGTACGGTGCAGTTTTATCAGAATTAAATTCAAGATTAAAATATATATCCTTGTCGAGAGTCCCTTTGTATATCGCCAGATTTTCTCTACTTTCAAATGAATCCGATGTAACACTATATCCCTGTGGAAGCTCTATTACCACTGTATAGAAATCGTTTTCGGTTCCGGATTGTTTTGGTATGTATAGAGAATATTTATTCTCTTTTATCAGTGTACTTGGAAGTTCATATGTATATGAAATCTCTTTTTCTTCTCCAGGCTTAAGCTTCATCATCGCTTCAAATACATGAAAAAATCCACGATCGCTTTCTCTAAAACTTGTTGTTTCAGATTTATTTCTAACAAAGTGTGACCCTTTTGGCACGTACACTCTGAAGTATCCCTCATAATCACCACTTATCGGAATATTGTCCAACCCATAGTGTGATATTTTTGCTGTTATATTTGATAATAATTTGAATTCGCTAGAATTATCTTCTTTAGTAATTTTTAGATGATATGTCACGTCTCTCTTCATATAACGATCAGATTTAAATCCTCCTAAATTGGCTTCATTAAGAGCTAAAAAGTCTATATTTGTAGAGGTCGGCCATTGTCCGCCCCACCCCTTAGAAAGAGCTATATTTTCCAATTTCTCGTCCTTGAAATACAGCTGTATATCTTTTTTTCTTAGACTCTCTTGTGTTACATCTACAAGATTTTTTATTAGACCAGGATGAGCTTTTAATTTTTCAATTAGCTCATTAGCAAAGTCTTTGAGAATATTTTTCCTGTTTTTCAGGTCAGTGATATTGTGTTTATCAATATTATTTACTGTGTATTCAATTTCCGAGAATAGAGAGTGGTTATCTAGTGATAGTCCGTCAACTTCTACGGGGCCTATGCTTTCTAACAGATCTTCTATAAATGTGTAATTTACGGCAAAAATTCCGTCTAGAGTTACATCTTCATGAGTAAGTAAAAACATTTTTTCTAGACTTCTCGCCGAGTCCGGAAAGTTTGGATAGAAATTTGCATCTCTAAATGAAAAACTTATTTTTCTTCCATTTTTATTCAGAAATTCATTTAGTGGGTATGGCGGAGTGATGTATTCGTGACCATCTGTGTTTACGTATACATCATTTATTTCTATGTCTTGCAAAATTCCCTTATCGAACTTTAATAATCCGTATGCTGTAATAAATCCGCCTGCTGGTCTTATCTCATTATTATTTTGGAAAATTATCAGGTATGTCTTTTGTCCTTCCGGAAACCCTATAAGATTTTTGAACTCCGGTATAAATAATCGTAAGTCTCCTAAAATAGCCCCAACCCAGAAAAAAGCCAGCATTACAAACACTACTGTAACAAGAATTAAGACTAAGATTAACTTAGCTAAGGTTTTAGCAATTTTTCGCTTAAATCCGGTCAAAATATAACGGTTACAAATACATACAGAGTGCTATAGTATCATCTTTTTGCAATAATGCAAGAGTTCACCTTCTTTTACCTCAGATTTTGCTATATAATCAAGGTCCAAAAAAGGATTTTATGAGCAAAATTTTAGAAAATTTGAATGATAAACAGATTGAGGCTGTTACCCACTACGAAGGCCCTCTTCTTGTAATAGCTGGCGCCGGTAGCGGAAAAACTCGTGCACTCACACACAGAATTGCATATCTTATTCAAGAGAGAGGAGTGAGTCCTTGGAATATTTTAGCCGTTACTTTTACAAATAAGGCTGCGCAAGAAATGAAAGGAAGGTTGGTTAAACTTCTCTCCAGAACAGTAAAGGTCCCTTTTGGTGGGACTTTTGAAGATCTGCTTTCGGCTGCAGATTTCAGTGGAATTGATAGAAATTTACCTACTGTCGGAACTTTTCACTCTATTTGTGTGAGGATTTTGAGAAAGCATATTCACCTTCTTGATTATGAAAATTCTTTTGCAATATATGACGAAACAGACCAGCAAATAGTTGTAAAAAGGATAATGGAAGAGATGATGATAGATGCAAAAAGGATAAATCCTAAGGCTGTTCTTTCTCATATCTCCAACGCAAAAAATCAGCTAATAGGACCTAAAGAATACAAGCAATATGCTCATGATTTTTTCTCTGAGAAAGTGGCTGAAATTTTTCCATCTTATCAAGATATGCTTAGGAAAAATAATGCTTTGGATTTCGATGATATCATCATGCTGACTGTTGAATTATTCCAGAAATTTCCGGAGATACTGAATCAATATCAGGAAAAATTTAAATTCATCTCCGTAGATGAGTATCAGGATACTAATAAGGCTCAATATTTACTTATAAAAATGCTGGCCGCTAAGTACAAAAATATCTGTGTTATTGGAGATGAGGACCAGAGTATTTATAGCTGGCGTGGAGCCACTATTCAGAACATCTTGGATTTTGAGAAAGATTATCCACATCCAAAAGTTGTAGTTTTGGAACAAAATTATCGATCAACTCAAAATATTCTGGATGCGGCTCATTGCGTCATTAGCAAAAATCTTCAACGAAAAGAAAAGAAACTTTGGACCGAAAAAGATGGCGGAGCGAAAATAGAGCACATGTTAGCTGAAAACGAGCGACATGAAGGAGAACTTATTGCTCAGAAAATTGAGACTTTATTACGAGATAGCGAGTATCCCACTTATAATAATTTTGTCGTTTTATATAGAACAAATGCACAGTCTCGTATACTTGAGGAAGTGTTCATGAGATATGCGATTCCTTATAAAATTGTTGGTGGAATAAAATTCTATTCCAGAAAAGAGATCAAGGATATTTTGGCTTATCTCCGTCTCATTCAGAACCCGAACGACTCTGTAAGTTTATTTAGAATTATAAATGTTCCTTCTAGAAAATTTGGTGAAAAAAGTTTAGAAATCGTACAAAATTTTGCAAGAAATCATGATCTTTCCATGTTTAAAGCCATGCTTCTTTCAGATGAAATTCCTGAATTACAGAAAGGCAAAAATGAGACGATTGAAAAATTCGTAAAACTGATAAAAGGCCTCCAGGAGCTGAACAAAGAGCATTCCGCCTCTGCAATGATCAAGTATGTCCTTGAGAAAACCGGATACAAACAAATGCTCGATGACAATACTGTCGAGAATGAATCCAGACTGGAAAATATTCGCGAGTTAATTTCTGTAGCTACGAAATATGACAAACTGGATCCCGGAACTTCTTTGAGTATATTTCTAGAAGAAATCAGCCTTATTACGGATCTGGATCAGGTCGACAATCAAGACAATGCCGTTACATTTATGACTGTCCATAGCGCGAAGGGACTGGAGTTTCCTTATGTATTTATTGCCGGACTTGAGGAAGGAATCTTCCCTCACAATAGAAGTTTGTTGGACCGAAATGAACTTGAAGAAGAACGCAGACTTATGTATGTGGCAATGACCAGAGCAATGGATGGATTGTTTTTGCTCCATGCCAGTGAAAGAATGCTTTATGGTGAATTTAAATCAAATCCTCCTTCCCAGTTTTTGGCTGACATAAACCAAGATTTAGTCGAAACAAATATCGGTTTTGGCAGACGCGGACATGTTCAAATTGGACCTATCGGTGATGTGCCTGTTCCAATAGAAGTGGAGGAAGGTCTAGAAGTTGACCTTGGCGTAGGCGACAGGGTCTACCATAATATCTTCGGAAATGGTATTGTGGTGGCCGTGCAAGGAGGAGTTGTAACTGTAGCTTTTGAAGATAGTAAAGTCGGAGTTAAAAAGTTAGCTATGAGTATTGCTCCTCTGAAGAAAATTTAATTAATTATTATGAAAATTGTATTTTTGGGAGATATAGTAGGTCGACCCGGAAGAGAAACTGTCGCAAAATTTTTGCCTAATGTTAAAGAAAAATATTCTCCAGATTTGATTATCGCTAATGCTGAAAATATAAGTCACGGGAATGGTTTTTCTCCTGATGCCATTAAAGAAATGATGAATCTTGGTGTGAATTTTTTCACTACCGGAGATCATGCCTGGGATAATAAAAAGGGCGCGTCAAAGCTTGATGACAAGGATTTTCCAGTTATTCGTCCCGCAAATTATCCTCCAAAAAACGTTCCTGGAAGAGGTTACGATATTGTAGCTGACGCAAGTGGACATAAGGTTTTAGTTATTAATTTGATCGGTAGAGTTTTTATAAAAAAAGATTTCGATTGTCCGTTTAGAAAACTGGATGAAATTTTGGAAGAGACTAAAAATGAGAATTTATCCGGGATTTTAGTAGATCTTCATGCTGAAGCTACAAGTGAAAAATATGCTATGGGATTTTATGCTGATGGTCGAGTTTCCGCTGTAGTGGGGACTCATACTCATGTTCCAACTAGAGATTTACGAACTTTAGAAAATGGAACTGCCTACATATCAGATATTGGTATGACTGGTAGTTTAGACTCCGTAATTGGTGTAAAAAAAGATATAATACTTCACTCATTTTTAACTCAACTTCCTGTAAAACATGAAGTCGAAGATCATGGGACAATGGTGTTTAATGCCGTTGTCATAGAGCTTGACGAGAAAACTCGAAAAGCTTTAAATGTGGAGTATGTGCAATATTTCAACTAAAACCAAATCTTAATTTAAAACCATGTATAACAACTATTATCCAAAAAAGAATAATATTTTTGTCTATGTAATTATTGCCGTTGTTTCGTTTGTCCTGGGTTGGCAGGCTACTTTTTATGGAATACTTGGGCCTAATACTTCATCTTCAAAATCTCCAGATATTAATAAAATTGAAAATGCTGGAGATGGAGCAAATTCCGAATATTCAAGTAAGATAGATTTGGATCTTTTTTGGACAGTTTGGAGTGAAATTGAGAAAAAATATGTAGACGAAACCGCTATCGATAGTGAGAACATGGTATATGGTGCTATTAAGGGGCTTGCTGAGTCTCTAGAAGACCCTTATACGGTTTTTATGAACCCTAGTGAGAGCAAAGAGTTCAATGAGAGCTTAGAAGGTACCCTTGAAGGTATTGGTGCTGAATTGACGGTTGAGGATAAAAAATTGATTATTGTTTCTCCGTTAAAAGACAGTCCAGCCAGAAAGGCTGGATTATTGCCTGGAGATATAATCCTAAAGATAAATGATAAATTTGCATCCGATATGTCGTTGTTTGATGCGATAATGAGCATTAGAGGCAAAAAAGGTACGTCTGTCACACTTACTATTATTCGTAAAAATGTTCCGGATCCATTTGAAGTTTCTATAGTTAGAGATAGTATAAATATAGATAGTGTTACTTTCGAAGAGCTTAAAAATAATATTTTCTATATCAGTATCAATCAATTTAATGATAAGACTCTAGATCAATTTGATAAAGCTGTTAGCGAGATCGTGCTTAAAGAGCCGAATGGAATTATCATTGATCTCCGATACAATGGTGGTGGATATTTGGACATTGCCGTAGACATTCTTTCATATCTTTTACCTTCTAAGACTAAGGTATTAGAAGTCCATCAGAGAAATGGCAGTAATGATGAAATGGAAACTACAGGAAATCCTACTCTCCCTAAAGTCCCTCTTCTTGTTTTGGTAAATGAAGGTAGTGCTTCCGCTTCTGAAATTGTTGCAGGTGCTATTCAAGATTTGAAGAGAGGAGTAATAATGGGGACTAAAACTTTCGGAAAAGGAAGTGTGCAGGAAGTTGAGACATTTAAAGATGGTTCAAGTATTCGTATGACTGTAGCAAAATGGTTTACTCCTGATGGAAGAACTGTTGATAAAACCGGGTTAATGCCTGATATAAATGTTGAGCAGGATGAAAAAGACGCGGAGAAAAAAATCGATACTCAGAAGGAGGCTGCAATTAAATATCTAGAAAACTTGAAGAAGTAAGAAATGAGATATTGCCACGGCCGTGGCTGCCAAAGGTACTCGCAAGCCTGCTGGTATTTTTTGGAATCCTTTTCCACGTCAAAAGCTCGCGAAGATTGCATTGCCTGCGACTCCGAATCGCCATCTCGCCATTTTATGGCGGAGAGGGAGGGCTTTGAACCCTCGCGCCGGCCGAAACCGACCTACAGGATTAGCAATCCCGCCCCTTCAACCACTTGGGTACCTCTCCGCGTTAAAGCCCGTCCAATATAAACAAAACTATATTTAAAGTCTAGTTATTTTCCGCACATATCAAACAAAAAATGCATGGTCTGTGCAATATCCGGATGATCTATCCTTATTGCTACCGGAAAATCACGGAATGAAACCATAAAAACACTATCTCCTACAAGAATAACATTCGTCGCTCCACCTGCCGCAGGAAGAAGATCCATATCTTTTAAACTATGTAATTCGGAAATCCATTCGCGAGTTAGATTTCCCTGGGCTATCAAAATATCGGCTTCGATCTTTTTTTCGGCCATGTTCTTTTTAAAATTTTCGATAATCTCTCCTAGCTCTTTCCTTTCCAATTTCTGACTAAAAGTATTTGAACCGAGAATACGGATAAGCAATAAATGCTGTTCTATAGCCCTATTTACGATGTCATTGTAAAACGTTTCGAGTTGAGAATTCCCTTCGTATATTTGAATTTTTGGAATTTCCTGAATACTGCCTTGAAGAGACAATAACTGAGGTGCTAGATTTTTATACTCATCACTGAGTTCGTTTATTTTTTTCTTTTGATCATCAAGATAATTTCCGATGTCTGAAACTTTTTTTAGATAAAAAACCGTTATTCCATTTTTCTTTGAATGAGCAAGAATTTTTCTATCACAGAGTTGCTTCAGTAAACGGTAAGTAGTCGTACGATCAAACTTCACGTTTTTTGCAATCACGGATGCTGGCTGTGAACCTAAACGAATCACCTCCATAAGTACTTTTGTTTCCTTTTCGTCCAGTCCTAGTTTTTGAAAAAACACCTCTATGTTCATATGTTGTGCAAAATAATACACACTTATTATAGGCTTATGGCAAAGTAAAAGCAAGCAAGGGCCCATAAGTCCGTTTACAATATTGATCAAGAATGATATTCTTCTAGACTAGCAATTAAAAATTCACATGAAAACTTGTGCACAATGTAATACATCTTTTGGAGTTTATGATCGGGATAAAGAATTTTACGACAAAGTTCCTCTACTTCTTGGCGATAAAAAATTCCCAATTTCAGAACCAAATCTCTGTCCTCTCTGTAGACAAAGACGAAGATTTTCTTTTCGAAATGAGAGACATTTATATCGTCGAAAATGCAACGGAAGTGGCAAAGAAATAATTTCAATGTATTCTCCGGATAGTGTTTATAAAGTATATGCGCAAGACGTGTGGTGGAGAACAAATTGGGACGCAACTGAATATGGCAGAACATTTGATTTCAATAAAACTTTTTCAGAACAATTTTTTGAATTATCGAAAGATGTTCCAAGAATTGCTTTACTAAATGTTAATAGCGAGAACAGCGAATACTGTAACTTCACAGGGGATGTAAAAAACAGCTATCTCGTTTTTGGGCCTATATATACCGAGGATTGCTATTATGGATCACCTTATTATTCAAAGAACTGCGTGGATACTTTGGTCTTGCGTGATTGTGAATTATGTTACGAGTGCATTGATTGTAGAAAACTTTATCATTCTTTTTACTGCCAAGATTGTAATAATTCCGATGAGCTTCTTTATTGTTTTGATCTTCAAAGTTGCTCGGAATGTATCGGGTGTGCAGGACTAAGAAATAAAAAATATCACATTTTTAACGAACAATATTCCCAAACTGATTATGAAAAATTTAAAAAAGAAATAAATTTATGTGACCCGGAATTTCATAAAATTATTTCTGGAAAATTTGAAAATTTGAAGAAAATTATTCCACATCAGGCAATTTTATCTACAAATTCCGAAAATGTGAGTGGAAGCCACGTATTCTTTTCAAAAAATACGTTTGAGTCATTTTTCGCAGACAGATGCGAGGATTGCTCTTACTGTTCACAGGTGGTTGATCTGAAAAACTGCTATGACAATAACTACACCGAGGAAAATGAACTTTGTTATGATTATCTTGGAATGTATGGCACCAGAAAAACTTTGTTCTCTCTTTTCTGCCGACACACCGATGAAACTTACTATTCTGATTATTGTGTAAACTGTAAAAATATTTTTGGATGCAGCAACCTACACAACAAACAATACTGCATTTTGAATAAACAATATTCCAAAGAAGAATATGAAGAATTAGTTCCAAAAATTATTGAACACATGAAAAAAACTAAAGAATGGGGTGAGTTTTTTTCCACTGCTATAAGCCCTTTTGCGTACAATGAGACTGTAGCTCAAGAATATTTCCCATTAACGAAATCTGAAACTGAAAATTTCGGATGGAGATGGATCGATGATGATAAAAAAGAATTCCAGCCACAAACTGTAGAAATTCCTCGGGATATTTCACAAGTAAAAGACTCTGTTTGTTCTGAAATTTTGGCATGTGAAGTCACGGGAAAAAATTATAGGATTATCCCTCAGGAGTTAGCATTTTACAGAAAAATGCATTTACCTGTCCCAAGAAAACATCCTGACCAACGTCACTTAGAGCGCATAGCAAAGCGAAATCCACGAAAATTGTTTAGTCGTAATTGTGATAAGTGTGGTAAGCAAATGGTGACTTCATATTCGCCAAAATCAGAAGTAAAAGTGTACTGTAATGAGTGCTACCTTAGGGAAATTTATTAATTATCCTTTCCCACCGCTTCAGATATATTTTTGAATCCGTCTTTTTTTAATAGCTTCACTAGCCCCTGATTTATCTCGCTAATCACTTGTGGACCTTCGAAAATCATCCCTGTAATCATTTGAACTAATGATGCTCCGAGTCGTATTTTTCTATATGCATCTTTTGCCGAAAAAATTCCTCCAACGCCTATTATCACAGCTTTTCCTTTTGTCTTTTTGTACACATACGAGATCATTTTCTCAGATAACTCTTCGATTGGTTTTCCGCTTATACTCCCGATTTTCGGGAGGTTTTTATCTAGAATTTTTTGATTATTTCTGTTCTTTGTTAAGTTTGTACAAACAAATCCTTTTACTCCATGCTTCAATGAAATTTCTATAATACTATCGACCACGGCCTCTTTTAAGTCTGGAGCGATTTTTACAAAAATTGGTTTCTTTGATGGAACTTTTTTTATTTCTACAAGAAGACTTTCCAGCCTTTCCGGATCGGTAAACGGTTCACCGCCGAAAGCATTTGGGCAGCTAATATTTATAACTGAATAGTGCCCTATATTTGCTAATAATTTATATGCTTTTACATAGTCTGCAATTCCAGCTTTTACTTCTACTGTTTCTTTACAGTTTGTTTTTGCTATATTTGTTCCAACTGGAAGCAGAAATTTTTGATTAGATAACCTCTTGGAAATCTCTTCTGCACCTCTGTTGTTCAGCCCGTAATTTATTAGCAGTCCTTGAGATTTTATGAGTCTCCATAGGCGTTTACCTGGATTTCCTTGGCATGCTTCTCCAGTAACTGACCCTATTTCCGTAAAACCAAATCCTGTTGATTTCATAACTCCTACAATTTGAGCATCTTTATCAAATCCGGCCGCAAGGCCTACCGGATTTTTGAAATCAATACCAAGGATATTTTGGTTTAGACATTTATTTGAGTATGAAAAGAAAAGTCCCGTGAGTGCTCTGGTGATTGGATTTGAGCCCAAAAACCTCCCAAAAGCAATCATGGAATTATGGATTTTTTCTGGATCCATCAAAAAGAATATCCGTCTTGCTAACTGTTTGTACAGAAACTTAGATATGCCGTTTCTGATTGAAATTAATGTTTCCATGATGACTATGTTTGTTTGCGCGGTGGATTATGCCTATTTTATTCGTAAAAAGCAATTGCCCTAGCTATGTCTTTGGTTTGTAAAGCTTCGACTTTTATGCTATAATTTCTTGATATTTTCGAACCCAGTACAAAACACAAACAAATGAGATTTGAATACATAAAACTTGGAAAATTAAATATCTTCTCAGAGAATAGAGTTTTGTTTGAGGAAAAAGACCCTTCTGGATTTCAACTCGAAAGTGTAGACGAGGACGGCGAAAAACTCGGTATGGCTGAAGCTAGAGACCTTTTTGATGTAATTTTCAGAAAAGTAAAAGTTGGGCAAAGTCCTTCAAAACGTGCAGAAGAGGCATTGACCGAAAAAAATCCTTACCTCGATCAACTTCTAAAATTTGCCAGAGAAAATTCTGAACAAATCACAGATGCACGTTACGATAAACCTAGTGGAGTTTTGACACTTGATCGTGCTGGAGCTCAGGCTATTTCAATTCCAAAAGGCAGTGATCTTTTTAAAGCTATTTTTTGGCCAAAAGAAGAACCTACTATTTTTGAATATCCTTGGCAAAAACAAAGTGGAGATGTTGCTACTGATTTAATGACGAGAGAGCCTGCTGCTGACAATGCTGCAGAAATTGCTAGACTTGAAAGATTGAAAAGAGGCGAATTTTCCGAGCAACAGGATATAGCGGTAGACGGAAAAGATGTAGTAGATCCCACTACGGGATACAAGATAAGAATATTTGCTCCAAAGTCTTGGGATGGAACACTTGATGTATATTTTCCTGGAGATACTTACTCTATCGATCTGGCTACCTCTTCAAAGCATTTACGTCAGAAATTTGTAGATAAATGCAAGGGCGGAAAGATGAGCGCATTGGCAGTAATTGAAGGAGACAGAAGTAAAATCCATCAGGATAAAGAAAATCGCTATGCCGACTTAAAGGCTCCAGGATCTTTAAATTCTCTTCTTGATACCGTAGGAAATAATCTTGGGAATGAAGTCTCAAGTGTAAATTTTATGGGACATAGCCGCGGTGGATCTGCGATAAATTATATTTTACAAAGTGGAGCTGAGGCCGCAAAAATTTCTACAATCTCTTGTTTAGATTCTACGTATTGGACTGCTACTCCACTCATTGCTTTTGCAAGACGTGGAGGACAATTAAATATTGCATTTAAGCCAAATCCTCCAAAGCCTCCCGGAACAGTAGGACCTGCCAGAGAAGTTATCCGGGCTCTAGGCCTTACTAAAATTGCTCCAAACCATTGGACGAGCGCCGATGGAAAGGTAAATGTATATGAAGCTCCTGAATTAAATCACAGCTCTATTGCTGATAAATATGCCGGAATTTTCATGGGAAGTGAACATCATGAAACAAGAACATATACCGTCGAACAATCAGCGCAAGCTGCAGGAGAAGTCTATGTAAGTCCAGAAGTCCAAGCTTCTCCTCCTGGAGCACTGCATTTTTCAATATTTGAAAAAACTGAATCCGCAGATGTTGTTTCTCATGAAAAAGAAGATATGACTGCTTTGACCTCTTCAAACATTGAAGACATTAGGTTTAATTCCGGTCTGCTTACTAAAACAACCAAAGAAACTCCTAATGAGCAAAAAGCTATTAGCCTTAAACAGGAAACTTACCGTCGTATCAGAGCTTATACAAGCACTCGAGACAAGGAGTGGTATGCAGTTGATTACGCAAAAATGGGAGCCGATTCAAAAGGTCAGTCACATGAAGAATTTATAGGACTTGGAGATATATTGCTCGACCCGGACATTAAAGATATTTTGGTTTATAGAGGTGGAGAAGTCGTTAAGGCTCATAGAGGTGTAGTGTCTGCTGGAAAACATGCTGGACGCATAGGCTTCTTGGATGAAAGTGGCCAATATGTCGCAACTCATACCGGAGATAAATTTAGAATTTTGACAGCAGAGGAATCAAGTTTAACAAGTGAACAGTACTTAGGTGCCATAACCAGTGAAGAAACTCAGAGAGAATCAGGTCGCGCTTCTTTTGCGGCTAATCCTGAAAGCTATAGTGATGGAGCTGGATATTATGCCGGTAAGACAGAAGTGCGTGATGTTCCTCCGAAAGAATATACAGGCAATGATAAAGAAATTGCTCTAAAACCGAAGGGATTTATTCCTCCGGAGGTTCAAGATAGATATGTTCAAATGATGGGACACAGAGAAGCATTGACCTACTATGAGAGAATGATGGGCAGACCTCCTAAAGGTGGATGGTTGGTAAAGGGACCACTTAACGTCTTTGGATCAACTGTAAATAGACCAAATATTATTCTAGCGTGTTTGCTTGTAGAGCTCGAACAAAGGTGTAAAAAGATGGGAATGGATCTCAAGTTTAAAAACATGAGCTCAACTGCAAATAAGCCTTTGTTCCATGGACTTGGGATGGCTATAGATTTTGATGCAAGTGACAACTGGGTGAGAAAACCCGGTGAAACAACCTGGACACTTCCTTTGGCCATGGCTGAGGAAATGCAAAGGATGGGATTCAAATGGGGAATGTATTTCTATAAAAGCAGGAAAGATGGATGTACCGATGCGATGCATTTCGACATAAGAACTTCTCTTCCAAATGCGATGGCAATGCTTTCCGGAAGAGCCCTTGAAATGGCACAGAGCTATCAGGCTCCAGGTAAAGGCATGTCTCTATATGACTATGGAAAATCACTAGGTGGCCAAATCCACTAATTTTTACATCCTCCTATAGGAACTTCAAAACGTTCCACCACTGTTCGACGTATTCTGCTCTCCTGTTTTGGTATTTCAAATAGTAAGCATGTTCCCAAACATCCAAGCAGAGAATTGGAGTGTGGCCAAGTGACAAAGGTGAATCTTGATTGTTTAAGCCATACACTTTCAGTTTGCTATTTTCATCGCGTACAAGCCATGCCCAGCCACTCCCAAAATGATTAGCAGCTGTCTCTGAAAATAGTTTTTTGAAGTTTTCAAATGATCCGAATTCTTTCTCAACTTCGGATTTCAACTCTTCATTAACTTCTTTTTTTGGTGCCATTATTTCCCAGAAAAATTTGTGATTTAAATATCCTCCACCATGATTTCGAATAGCATTTCTATCTTTCTCGTCGACTTCTAATTTCGCTAAATCTTTTAAAAGTTGTTCCACAGGAACGTCTTGTAACACGGGATATTTTTCTAAGACTGCATTAAATTTGTCCGTGTAAGTTTGGTGATGTTTGCTGTGATGCACTTCCATAGTTTTGGCATCTATAAAGGGCTCCAGCGCATCATATGAGTAGGCTAATTTTGGTAATTCGTATTTCATGTTATTGGTTTGTTATTTTTTTAATATATCTGAAATTCTTATTTTTTCCATTGATTCTTCCATGGCATTTTGTATCAACTTCCATGCGTCTTTTGATAAACATTTTTTTTCTAGTGGGCAAACTGTCGCATTACAATCTCCCAAACATTCAATCAAAAATGGCTTATTGTCTAGTAACCAAATTAAATCTTTTAAGGTTATTGTTTCCGGATTTCTGGTCATCAAGTATCCACCATCTCTACCGCGAATACTTTTTACCCATTCTGCTTCCTTCAAAGGAACCACTAATTGTTCTAAGTATTTCATGGAGATTCCCTCCTTGTCGCTTATGTCTTTTATAGATACCGGCTTTGAACTATAGTACGTCTCAGCCAATCTCAAAGCTAGACGTAATCCGTAGTGTTCCCTAGACGACAATCTTCCAAAAAATGACATATGCAAGCTGTTAATTAATTCCTATCCGTGCGCTGGGAATTATATTCTTTATAAAAATTCAAGTCAATAAAAAAGCTCCCTTTTTCGAGGGAGCTTTTGGTAAGCCATGCTTTAAAATCTCTTATTTTTTACTTTGCTGCAACTGTGAACGTAACGTCTTCTTTTTCTCCGTTAGACATTTCAACAGTAATCATATATTCACCTTCTGGCCATCCTGCTTCTGGCATTGTGAATACAAAATTTGAAGCGATATCTCCATCTGATTCTGTATTGTTTGTAGCTGGCCCTACTGTTTCGCCTGATGTGACGTGTGTCAATGAAGCGTTAACTTGTAGTCCTTTTTTAGCTCCTAAAATAAATGCTGAAATGTTGATTTCTTTTGTATCTGTAGCGAATGTCTCCATGTTTTGTTCTACTACTCCGTCTTGCCCAACCGTATCACTAAGTCTTACGTCCATTAATCTTCCACCCTCTACTTGTTTATCTTCCACCGGTTGATTTTCCACTGCTGCTCCTGTCTGTCCTAGGTTGATGCCTAACACTTTCCATGTGCCGTCTTCCTTTATAAATTGATATTCTATTGGCGTAACCGCACCATCTTCTGATGTAAGACTTCCTGCAATATATCCATTGTTGTTTTCTATTTCCCTAGTAGTAAATGTATGTGATTTATTTTTTGATAATGATGGATATTGCTCTATGAAAGCCGCAAATTGCTCCATTGAAGTGGCTGCCTGAAAGTCTTTTGACGTAAGGTCATAGGCTTTTTGCACATCCCCTGCTCCCAAGAAAGTTAGTTGATTTTCTGCCACTTTGACTATTCCAGATGTAGCCCAGAATGCCAATCCAATAATTACCGCAATGATAATTGCGATAACACCAAGGACTTTTGGCCATTTTGAAGAAGTTGGTGTTACTGTTTCCATAGGAAATTTTGTTATAAAGAATATTTCTTTTTTATTTTATGCTCTTTTGGCTCAAAAACAAGTTATTATTGAGGCTATTTGACTTTTATGGTAAAATATTAGATAGGAATAAAACAAAAATAAATATATGGAAAATCCAAATTTGTACTATCAATTTTCGATTGAAGAGACTCTTGATAATTTGAAGACTAGAAAGGAGGGGTTAAGCCAAGAGGAGGTAGCCGAAAGACTCCAGGTTTATGGAGAGAATAAGCTTATCCATGTAAATAAAATCCCTGTTATTTTTAAGTTTTTGTCTCAATTCAAGGACTTGATGGTAATTATTTTAATAGCTGCCGGTACTTTTTCTTTGTATCTGGGGGAGGTTAGAGATGCTACGATTATGTATGCACTTGTACTCATAAATGCCGTTATAGGTTTTGTACAGGAGTATAAAGCAGAAAAAGTGATGGATTCCTTGAAAACCTTGGTAAAAGCTAAGGCAAAGGTTATTCGTGATGGAAAAACTCATGAGATTGATGGAGATCAACTTGTTCCTGGCGACCTTGTTATCCTTGAAGAAGGAGATGCTCCACCTGCCGATGTTCGTATCATTCAAGAAAACGAACTTTCCACTAATGATTTCTCCCTAACTGGAGAATCAAATCCTACAAGAAAATTCATACATGCTATTACCGAGGAGGTTCAACTCGGAGACAGAAACAATTTAGCGTTTATGGGAACAACTATCGCCACTGGGAATGGGTTGGGTATAGTTGTATCAACTGGCATGCATACGGAAATTGGACGTATTGCTAATTTGAGTCAGCAAGCACCTGAAGAGCTTTCTCCTTTACAGAAAGAGCTCAATAATTTGGCGAAAAAAGTTACAAAGATGATTATAGTTGTGGCTTCTTTATTGTTTGGGGCCGGATTATATTTAAATTTCGGCATTAGGGAATCGATGCTTTTTGCTATTGGAGTGGCCGCGTCTTGTATTCCTGAAGGCCTTCCTGCCGAAGTATCTGTAGCCCTTTCTCTTGCCTCCGGAAGACTTGCTAAACAGAACGCTATTGTTAAGAAGCTTTCTGCCGTAGAGACATTAGGAGCTACTCATATTATTTGTACTGATAAGACTGGAACTCTTACAAAAAATGAGATGACTGTCCAAAAATTGGTCATTGGAGACAAGATTTTCGACGTCAGTGGATTAGGATATGAGCCAAAAGGAAACATTTTGGACAGTAATGGTAAAGCATTATCCAGTGGAGAATTAGACAAATATATGCTCTTTTTTGAAGATGGAGTTTTTTCTTCAAATGCAAAAATAAGTCCACCAGATGCAGAACATCAAAGCTGGTACTCCATCGGAGATCCTACTGAAGCTGCACTTATAACTTTGGCAGAAAAAGTAGGAGTTATCCAAAAAGATCTGGATAGAAAATCTCCTGAACTTAAAGAATATACATTTGATGCAGTACGTAAAAGAATGACTTCTGTACGTAATCGTGATGGGAAAATGGTTGCTTATGTAAAAGGTGCTCCACAAAGTTTACTTGAAAGATGTACACATATATTTGACGGAGAAAAAATAAGACCAATCACAAATGAAGATAAAAAATCCATTGAAGAAAAAGATTCTGAATTTGCTCAAATGGCTATGAGAAATCTTGGATACTGCTATAGAGAAATCCCTGAATATACAGCAGACATGAAAATGGATGATGTTGAAAAAGGTCTTACATGGTTGGGTCTTGCTTGTATGATTGATCCTCCAAGAGAAGAGGTTCACGCTGCTATGGAATCTGCATTAAAGGCTCATATCAGAGTTATTATTATTACTGGAGATTATGCATTAACTGCGGCCGCTATTGCTAAAAAAGTAGGACTTTCTGCAGGAAGTAAAACAGATAAAATTACTGTTGTAACTGGCCAAGACCTTAAAAGCTTATCTGACATAGATCTACTTCAAAAACTTATTCATGAGAATCTCATTTTTGCCAGGACTTCTCCAGAAGATAAGATGCGTATAGTAAATCTACTTAAGCAAGCCGGTGAAGTTGTAGCTGTTACTGGAGATGGCATCAATGATGCTCCTGCGTTAAAAAGGGCCGACATAGGAGTTGCTATGGGAAAAACCGGGACAGAGGTAGCAAAAGATTCTTCTGAAATAGTCTTACTCGATGACAGTTTCTCCACTTTAGTTACCGCTATAAAAGAAGGCCGCACTATCTTCTATAATTTGAAAAAAACTGTATTAGCCTCTATTACAGCCAATGGTGCCGAATTGTTTTCGGTCATCTTTAGCTTCGCCTGGACTACTGCATTCGGAACTCCTCTTGCCATCTTGGCGGTCCAAATCTTGGCTGTCGACCTTGTGGCGGAATTGCTTCCTCTGATGTTTTTGACATGGGATCCTTCTCAGCCAAAAACCATGACAGATCCTCCAAGAAATCCAAATGATCATATTTTAACCAAGAAAAATTTTATTGATGTAGCATGGAGTGGACTTTTAATAGGCGCTTTGGCTTTTTTTAATTTCCTATTATTATTTAATAGAGAAGGTGTTTCTCCTGTAGGGATTTCACCAGATAATGCCCTTTATATGAGAGCAACTACACTAACCTATATGACAATCGTTCTTGGTCAGTGGGCCAATATTTTCTCAAGACGTTGTGGAGATGAGTCTGTATTTACGTCTTATCTTTGGTCAAATAAAAGATTATTGATGGGGTATGCTATATCTATAATTTTCTTGTTGAATATCTCTTATAATCCATATATTGCAAAATATTTAGGAACTGGTCCTTTAAGCTTACTGGATTGGGGAACTGCTTTAATTGCTGCGATTGTGTATCTTATGGTTCGCGAGATGTATAAAATTTTCTTACGCAGAAAAAGCACAGAGAAAGACTCTCAAATTGTAAAAGTTGCATCTTAATTACTTATTCACCTTCGCCAAAATCACTCCTGCAAATAACGCCTGTATTAACGATGGGATTATCCAGCTTATTGTCATTAGAAATGATATCTGGAAAGTGCTGTAGCATATCAATATACCAGGCACTGAAATTAGAAAATACATTATGCCGAAATAGAGACCTTTTTTGTACTGAGAATTTGATTTAAAAACAGATTTCACCTTATCCCAAATGTAAGCAAGGATTATTGCTGAAACGAATGTGTACAAGAAAAATAATTGCATCAATGGATCGCTCCATGCTCTAAATATAGCTAAATTTTCATATTCAGCTTGCAACCCTGGCATTAGGATATTAAACAATGGCATCGCTAAAAGACCTACTATTGTCATCACTAACCCTACTAGCAGTCCTAGAAGAAAAACTTTTTTCATGGTGAGATTTTGTTAAATTTTATATAAAGAATGGAACGTTATCTATATATTTCTGGTATTCCGGATATTTTTCAAGTATTTCCTTCTCTTCTGTTCTACAAACCTTAACATATTTGTAAATCAAAATAGGTGCAAAAATAATAGTTATAAGTGTTGGCCAGTCTATAAACCAACCAAAAACTATTAATATAAATCCTAGGTATTGAGGATGCCTGGAATATTTATAAATACCTCTAGCTACAAAGTCGTGTGTTTTACTGTTTCTGTATAGAGTGCCCCACCCTACAACTATCAAAATGGTTCCTATTATTATCAATATCGCTGCGTAAATCATTGCTAGTTCCATTCCAAAGCCAACTCCCCAAAAATTAAAATTCAGCACATTTTCTGCGCATTTTACCGGGGCTGAAAAATATTTTGAAGCAAAATAAATCGTTAATGGGAACCCATACATTTCTATAAACAGTGACACGAAAAATGCCGTAATTACACCATACTCTCCCCATTTGGCTTTTCTACGAAAAGAAAGGGGGATCAGCAATAATAGAAAAAGTATTATGTTTAGTGCCACTATGTGCCATTGTGCGCTAATTATATTTGCTTTGCCTGTGAGATAGCATTGAAATTGCTCATAGAATTGTTCGTGAAAAATAATCCCGGATCCTATAATAAAAACGACTGCCACTATCCTGACTATCAAGTTTGGAGTTTGTATTTTTGAAGTCATTTTATTTTAGTGGATTATGTTATATAGAAATTGTGCCTGGATTATAACAAATGCCGGAAGCTTGTTGAAGCTTATAAAATCTGATAAATTGCTGTCATGCTAAGTAATATTGTAGATTTTGTACTGCACGTAGATAAGTATATTGGAGGACTTATCACCGCTTATGGGACGCTTGTTTACGGATTCCTCTTCCTTATTATTTTTGTGGAAACAGGGCTCGTCATAATGCCGTTCTTGCCCGGAGATTCGTTACTGTTTGTTTCCGGGACTTTTGCCGCTGCCGGTTCTTTTAATGTCGTGTATTTATTTTTACTTTTATCTTTCGCCGCCGTGGCCGGAGATACTGTTAATTACTGGCTTGGAAAATATTTCGGAGAAAAACTATTTGAAAAACTGATAAATAAAAAACACCTAGATAGAACCAAGCAGTTCTATGAAAAACACGGGAAAAAGGCTATCGTTCTAGCTAGATTTGTCCCCATTATTAGGACTTTTGCTCCCTTTGTAGCCGGAATAGGGAAAATGCACTATGCTTCGTTTTTAATCTATAACGTTATTGGTGGCGTTTCTTGGGTTCTTATTTTTGTATTCGCAGGGTATTCTTTCGGAAATCTTCCTTTTGTAAAAGATAATCTAACCGCTATTATTCTTGGGATTATAGTTATATCAGTAATTCCTGTTGTTATTGAATATTTCAAAGGCAGGCGAAAGTAAATCCTTTCTTTGCATGCTTATTTTTCGGACGGGATTTTTTTCTTATCTGTCATGTACTTCTCCTTGAAATCTTTTTCGCTGCCATATTTTGCAAAGTCTTTGTGATGTTTATGTTCTATAAAATCCTTTATCTTCTTGTGCTGAATCCCACACCAATATGCCTCAGTTTCCGCAGCAATCTCACCCCAATAACGAATTACTCCATTCCCATATCCGCAATATGCACAGTACAATTTTTGCATAAGTGACAGGTATGGCAAATGAAATCTATCCATTACCTGAATGTATTTTTTCCTATCAACATAAGGAATTTTGTACAAAGGAAAACATGTCCTGTGGTAGATTTCTATCCATAGATCCGTGATTGCGAGCGGAATAATTGCCGACGTGATGATTGGAATGATAATTATATTTTTTGGAAACCAGTTTTTTTCTTTCAAGTACAACATATTTTTAATTTTATTAATTAAATTTTTCTTGCAACTCCTTCAATTACTCCACTAAGTAAATTTAATATCGGGATTTTCGAAAGGATGTAGTCTAAAGGATACAGTATTTTATAAAATCGTCCATATATATGTTTTAATCCTTTTGGAAGCCCTGTAAGATTCTTTGGAATCAAATTGAATCTCCACATTTTCTCTATCTTGAACCCATTTTCTTTTAGCATTTTTTTTGTTTGAGCCATTCCATATTTTACTGGATGAACGTCTTTTCCTCTCCATTTGCTGAGATTTTCAACCCATGAAGTTTTTTGAGGCAACATGAATAAATAAAAATATCCGCCAGGCTTTAGGATTCTGTGAATTTCTTTAAGTGAATCAAATGGCATAGGTACGTGCTCAAGTACTCCGCATGAAGATACCGCATCAAAAGTATTGTCCTCAAATGGTAATTTGCTTGGATGGTTCCCATATGACATTTCCAGGGCTGCGAGTTCCGGAATGTTTTTTACATGCTGACGTTCTTCCACGTCAAATCCTCTCGCATCTATGTCTCTATTTTGTAGCAACCATGTAACTTGTCCATATCCGCATCCCCAATCTAGAAAATGCGGTTTTTTATCTTTTATCCTCCAATTTTTACCTATATGCCTAGAGATAAAATCGGCCATGCGAATATAGTTGTATGCCCCCATTGGAGCATCTAAATGTTCTAAATCGTTATTGTTAAATTTCTTTCCCGTCTGTGCGAATCTCTGTAAATGAGAAAGTTCTTCCTTAGCGTTTGTCATAATTATTGTTTATCTTTTTGGCATTTCTCTAATTCCATTTTGCAGTTAAAACTCTCAATCATGGCTTGTCCCACCTTTCCATCTGTAGTACCTGCATCTGTCGTACAGTATCCGCTTGTTTTGTCGTACATATCAGGCAAGGCCCCCCTTGGGCATTCGCACTTATCTTCTTTGAATGTTCCTCCACTTTGTTCACAATTGTATTGCACTACTTGTTTCCATTCTGGGTTTGGAGAGTTTTGTTCGTTGTCTTTTTGCCAGTACAGAAATCCTCCAGCAATAACTGCCATAGTTACTATTTCTACAGCTATAATCGACATTAATTGTGGATTCATATTTTTTATTAAGATTTAAATAATGATTTTATATACTTGGCTAAATAAATAATACCCACGATTACTCCGGAAGCAATTGCTGATGAAATCATCGCCCCTAAGATTACTGACACAATCATTAAAATTATTCCCCACTCTAATCCGCTCCAGAACATTGAAATCCCGTATATGAATGGCACAATGAATGCTGAGGCTAGTAGATAGATCGCTGCTTGTCCATATCTTTTCATCTTCAGTAGACTCAAAACTATTATTCCTATAATTACTCCCAGAAATTCTCCTACTAGTGCTCCGAACGATCCGCAAGATTCATATCCCGCCGTTCCAAATAATGCATCTATTGCCGCCCAACACCCATAATTCCCGCCATAATTTACCATTGTCAGGAATCCTGTTATTCCCAACACCGTTCCTCCGAAAATTCCAGCTGCCAATTGTGCTATCACCTTGAACTTGTTTTTTGCCATATAATTTTTTTTATATTCTCTAATAATTTTGATGGAATGTTAACTAATTTTTCAGGTTTTAGTGTTTTTAAAATTTTCGAAGAGTTATACCCCCAACTTACCGCTATTACCGGGATTTCTGCCTTTTTTGCAGCCTCTATGTCACGTGTTTCATCGCCTATAAAGACTACTGATTTTCTTGATATTTTCTTTCTTCGTAAAATGCTTTTTAGCGACCTGCTTTTCCCGAATAAATGTTTACCTGAACGGATGAAATCGAATATATCGGTTAGCCCATGATTTTTCAAAAATATATTAACATTTTTCTTGGAATTTGAGGTCAAAATCCCCATTGTAAAACCTTCCGCCCTAATCGACTTCAACGTTTCAATCATACCCCTTGATGGCATAATTTTCTTGATACGCTTTGATAATTTTTTTCTACCTTTAAGCAATAAAAGAGAGCTTTTCATTTTTGTTATCCCATATTTTTCAAAAAACTCCTGTGGCTTTTTGTCACGAAGAACCGCTTTTTCTTTTATTGTTATCTGCTTACATTTGTACTTTGGGGCAATTTCATTGTAGATATCGTAACTTTCGTCAAAAGTGTCGGCTATTGTTCCATCAAAATCGAAAATTATCATTTTCTTGCTCGGCATTTATAGGCTGGGTTTTATTTTATAGATTGAATGTCGTAGATGTAGCTTGTTTTCCCTGGCCTACACTGAGATATTTCCCCTGAAGAATTTGTACAATCCCCGGAATCTATTTCTCGTATTTTTCCGGTTATTTCCACTTCCTTATCCTTGTAATCATCTAATATGAATTGGCTGTTATATTTGCTTATTTCGTTTTCTACTATTACATATCCGTTCAAATAATATCCATCTTTGGTTTCTTCAAATTTGCCGGAAATTGTTACCATATCATTTGCCTTTGATATACATCCAGAGAGAGAAATTAATATTCCTATAGCGTAAAGTATTTTTGTTGAATTTTTCATGAGTCGAGTATAACGAGTTTGGGAGAAAAGTTCAATGTGGGGACGTACTAAATGTTTAACAAAAGTTACTATGTTAAGCTTCAGTAGGGATTTCTTCTTTACTCTGCAAAAAATGTCCTCCTCACCGAAGGTTCGTCCGGGCATTTTTTCTTGAGTGAAGTCCTCCGCTACGGCAAACATGCGAGCTTGCCTTCGCTTCGGAGCAGAAATCTCGCAACTACCTGGCGGAGAGACTGGGATTTACCCCACGAGGGGGTATAAACTTCTCATCCCATTCTCGGATTTGTTTGTTGTGCTTTTTCGCCTTTGGCGAAAGCGCGCAACAAAAATGGCGGAGAGACTGGGATTCGAACCCAGGAGGGACTTGCGTCCCTAACGGTTTTCAAGACCGCCGCGTTCGACCGCTCTGCCATCTCTCCGCGTTCGGAAGCTCACTAAATATAAGAAAAAGCCTTTTAAAAAGCAAATGGAAAATTCTTAGAAATCCCGTCTTACCAATAATTGTAATATTTTTGTTGGACGGGTGGCTGGGACTTGACATGCTCCGCAAAATAGTATTTAATTCGCACATGTTTAAATATTGTACCTATTTGAGTTTCCAAAAATTTTTGATGCGATTTATTCTCGTTATTGCTGTCGTAATGCTTCAAATCCCAGTGGCAAATGGATTTAATTCCACTTGGAAAAGTGACTTTACGTGGTATTCTTCCAAGTATTACAAGGACTTGGAGTATTTTGGTGCATGGTTTGTACAATTCGGAGGAGGAGGAACTGTCGGGATAGAATCAAATAAGACGAACACTTGGATGCATTTGTCTCCAAAAGCTGCAACGGCTCCCGATATCACTCATGCGTCTCTTGCAACTACTCATTCTTTCGCCGCGCCTTTTCAGTTTCAATCAAAGATTTCGACCGTAAAACAGCTACGTACAGGATCAACTCCAAATGCATGGGAAGTTGCTTGGGTTGTTTGGAATTACACCGATAATGATCACTTCTATTATTTCATTCCTAAGCCAAATGGTTGGGAATTAGGGAAACGTGATCCTGCTTATCCGGGAGGCCAGAGATTTTTAGCTACCGGCAGTAATATTAAATTCCCAATAAGAAAGAATTATGTGGTAGATATTTCTCAAGATTCATCTAATAAAATTTCTGTTTTTGTTAATTCTACAAAAATCACATCTTTCACTGATACTGAGAATCCTTATAAATCAGGAATGATTGGTGTATATACCGAAGATGCTCATATACATTTTGATGATGTATTGGTTTCGTATTAAATCATTCACCTTCTATATATCTATTCCTAGAATTCCAACAGCCAATAATGCCGCTCCAACCAGGCATATTGCGTAGTAGTATAACCAAGATTTTTTAGTCGCATACAAATAATACAGAACTCCTAAGCTGATTATTCCTCCTACTGTAAACTCTATAACTGGCCATTTGTACAAGAAAATTCCTACTGTTGCAAAAACAACTGCAGTCGGTACTGTTAGATAAATTGCCTTTATGAGAGTATTCAGTTTTGACTTTAGTATCGGCCATGAGATAAGACCTATTATCACTACAAATGAAGCGTGCATTGCTGGTGGCAACCAGTGCCCTTCTATCATCATTGCATCTATCATCAACGGTTTTAAAATTACATATCTAAGTAAACTCTGATATCCCCAATCAAAAATAAATGCCGCATTCAGCATAATCAACCCAAAAACCGGGACGGCTACGGTTTGCAATACGGTTTTCATCATACTTATTCTGGATTATTGCTGGATATAAAATATCTGCTCTCCGACCACCTCTTCTCCAGATAAAATTGCTAATTTTCTTGGGCCTATCCATGTACCTTCCACTCCAAATCCAGATTCTATAGATGGCGTTTTCAGGTTCAAATATAATTTACCATCGCATGATTTCACCGGATTTGCGCCTTTCTGAGATGAATGTAGATTCCATTTTGTAACATATTTATTAATCGATTCCGTTTCCGCAAAATCTTCTTGGCTATATGGATTAACTTCTGTTTCTCCGATATACCATTCAGCTGTGAAAGAATCGCTATTAAATTTCTCATCTATTTCTGCCGATATGTATGCATCTCCCCAAAATGATATTCTTCCGTCTTCTAAAATTGTTGCATGATGATTTGTATCGGATTCTTCCAAAAGTTCGCGTGGAGAATTACATTCATCCGGCTGTTGATCGGATATTGTTATACTTTTTATTACTGCCCCCGATTGTTCTGCCTTTTCCTTATCAACATTCTGACAACCACTGATAGTCATTAAAGTTATTACTAACGTAATTATTTTTATCTTATTCATGGCTATTGCTTGTTATCTTAATCTGATGAATCTGCCAGAATTTCCAATATATATAGGAATAGATTTATGATGTCCAAGTATATATTTACAGCTATACTTACAGCCGCGCCCCATGATTCATCACCGGCTAATTTTTCAAGCTGATTGAAGTCGTATAGCAGATATAATGTAAATATCAATACCCCAAAATACGCTTTTATAATTGAAAATATTCTTGATTTGAAGAAAATTGCATTTCCTATTCCCATCAATATTAAAATAATCAAGGCTATCAACAAGAATCCTCCTAGAAAACTAAAATCAATCTTTGTAAGAAACACCATTCCTGATGTGGCAAAAACAGCGATTGCTGTGGCAAATAATGCCTGAAAAACGATATTGTGCCATTCATTTGCGTGTGGATCTGCGGCTAGAGTTTTCTCAAATTCTTCCGTCATCTCTTTGCTTGGCATTTCGCCCTTTTTGAGAATTATATTTTTCTCTTTTAGAAATTTCCTAAATTTGAATTTCTTCCCATAGAATTCGATAGTTGGTCCTATTTCCCAGCCTATTAATCCTGAAAAAATCCCAACTAGAATTATGTTTGCCGGAAAAGAATCTGCGAAAATCATCACCGCGAACAGAAAAACAAATGTTCCTATTATTGTTAGAAACATTTCTGTTTTTGTCTCAAATGCTTTGTTTATCTTTGCTCCTATTGCCGTGATCAGAAGCATTCCTCCGACAATAATGAATGTACGGGAGAATAGAACGTTGAACATAGAACTGAGGTTATATGCTTTTTTATTAACTTTATAATTTTACTATATTCCTGTCAGAAATTAAAGACAGCTCTTAATGTTTTATGATATAATGTCGTGATGACTGAAATAATCACCACATCTCCGGAGTCAGCAAGAGTTGCAGCTGAAAGTGCTGAGGTTCAGTCTAAACCTACTCTTTCGCCTGATATAGATTTGGCCATGACTGAAACCGTTGGCGAGGTTGATGAGGTTGTTTTTTCTGCGCTAAAGGGTTTTCGAAGATATCAGATTGTACGAGCTCCAAAAGAAAAACTAGATGAATGGAAACGTGGTGTAGATGAAATTATTCCAGCCATTGCCAGTAAAAATTTGCCTCAGGTAAGAGAATTAATGAAGAGGAATGGAACTCCAACTGGTGATGCCGACACTATTGAAAAGATAATTACTGAGGAAGACTTAGATGATACTGATGTAAAATTATTGGCAATTGGATTATTTGTTTTACGCGAAAAGTCTCCATGGCACGTACTCAAATCAGGGTTGAAAATTTTGAAAGGTGGAAGACATCGAATGGAAAGTGCTTTTGAACGAGATGAATGGGCCAATTGTTATGATATTGCTGCCATCGTAAATGAACTCGCCGGGATGTATGGAATAGATGGAAAACTTCATGGGAGAGGGTTGTCTCACTCACACTTCGAAACCAAAGATGGCAAGATTTCCGATCCTATGTATGGTTGGCGAAGAGGTGGGATTTTTCAAACAAAGGCAAGGTTTGATAAGTTCAAAAAAGATATGGGACTACTTCGAAGGATGGGACTTAAGAGAGGATAATCCTTTGTACAAGTAGTACGCCGAGAAAATTGAGAAGAATACGTTAAGCCAAAAGAATATCCAGCTTGCTTCTATATAGCTGAATATGCCAATTAAGAGGCTCCCTAATGTTAGAGCGATACTGCGACGGATAGACCCCATTTGAAATGTATATCCAAGGCTTATTCCACAGAGTCCGAGAATGAAAAATACGGTATTGTATCCATCGAAAAGATAAAGTGACCAAGCTATTAAGGCAATACCACTAATTGTTATCACCGGAACATCTATACGATCACTGACGTTAAACATCATTAAAATGCTACTTAATGCTACCAGTGATTGCAAAAATACGAAAAACACAGTTCCTCCTTCCTGATAGTTTAGAATCGAATAAGTCAGCATGAAGACCCCTCCACCAACTGCGAGTAACCAGTTTTTTATCGATTTTACCGGATGTTTTGTTTTTTTTGATTCCGGCCAAGCCGATCCAATCACCAAGATAATAGAGCCTACAAGGCCTGTAGCGAAGATGTAGTCCATAGGAAATTAGTTATGTTTTTATTATCGTACTATTCTGAGATTTTTTGTACAACAAGTTCTTTACATGTCCCCTACACGGAATCCTATTAATTCTTTGGTTTTTTTATCGAAATATGCGGCGTCCCCCATATAGCAACAGTCTAAATTCACAACTATCGCCTTAGTTATTATTTCTTTTTCTCCTTCATATTTAGAGTATTCTCCGTTTTCCACTATGCTTTTTATTTTGTATTTAGCTGGGTCTGCCGGAGCAACATCAATATCGTCTTTGTGTTGTTTAAGGTATTCACATATTTTAAGAAGATATCCATCTGGATCTGGATTTTCGATTTTGCATCCATCAACTTCGATGCTCTCTGTTGCTGGAGTATCTGAGACTATAGTATCTATTGATCCACAGCCGACAATAATCATCAATATACCAATTATAATTCCCCACGTTTTGCCCATAAAATTTTTGATTAAAATTAACTGAAGTATTTTTAAACAACTTTATTTATATAGTAGTCCACTGGCGCGAAATCATCGGTTAATATTGGCACATCCGTATCAATTTCCATCTTCCATAAATGTTGCAAATATTCATTTAGTTTTTTGTCACTATCATTGAACATATTCTCCTCTTTATATTTTGATTTTAGTGCTACCAGCATAATATTCTGCACTTCATATCCATTTCCTGGATTTGCCACTGGAAACAAGTACACCTGTGGAAATATGCTCTTATATGTTGCGTATTCTGCCCTTAAAAATTGGCCTGTCTCTCCTTCTATGGAAGAAATAATATTTAAAACTACAACTCCGTCATTGTTTAATATATCGAATTTTTTCTGAACAGCTTCTTTCGTTGTTAACTGGTAAGGCAATGAATAACGTGACCCGAATGCATCTCCAAAAATAACGTCGTATTTTTTCTTTGTTTTATTCAAATACACTCTTCCGTCTTCATGATAGATCGTTAGTTTTGGATTTTCTTTTAATTTGAAATATTTTTTAGCAAGTTCTGTTATTTTTGGATCTATTTCTATCACATCTAATTTTGCCTCAGTGTATTTTCTTAAAAAATCTTTCGGATATGAATATCCCGCTCCGCCTAGCATTAATGTTTCTTTAAAATTTGGATTGAAGTGTTTCGCTAAATGATAATATTTTGTATATTCGTTAACCAATTCATCACTTTCTAAAAACATTGAGGAATGATTTTCGTTGTTGATCCCCATTATTTTTGCCGGCCGTTTTGTTCTTTTGTCCGTGTGATCATAGATCCAGATGCGATTATATGCAGTATCTACGTCTATAAATCCGGTTTTTTCATACATTGAATTGAACCAGTTAATTGCATACCAGCTTGCTATAAAAACTATAAGAATTCCTAACTTGATTTTAGTGTTTTTTTTTAGAGCAAGGATAAGTGAAACGACGATCAGAGTTATCGATAGGATGATGAGTAGTTTATTCGTACCGAATTGTGGTATTAAATAAAAGCCTGACAAAAATGTTCCAATAATACTTCCAGCGGTTGATATCGCGTAAAGATTACCTACTGTGGATCCTGACGTATCTAGATTTTTCATCTTTAATTTTACGGCGTAAGGAGAAACTATTCCCAATAAGACGCTAGCTGGTAAGAACAAAATTAAAGACGCAAGCATGGAAGCAGTTCTGCTGTCTGTAAAATTAGTTTGAAACCCAAGAAGTAGAAAATCTTTTATAAAAATTGTCAGTCCGATAAAAACTGCAGCCAGAAAAATAATCATAGATAACCTAGTGAAGCTAGGTTTCTTGTCGGCAATTTTCCCTCCAATATAGTATCCAAGGCTAAGACTTCCTAAGATAACACCTATTAAACCTGTCCAAACAAAAATAGATGTCCCGAAATATGGCCCTAAAATTCTCGAACCGACCAGCTCAAATATCATAACAACCGCTCCACACAAAAATACTGTAATTTCCAAGATATATTTATTTGTTTTCATTAATTGATTAAAGTTTTTTGTAAATATTTTTTATATTTCTATCCCCCTCTATTCCCTTAATAGAAGATACACATTTTCGATATCTAATGGAACAAATTCTATTTTTTTACTCCAAGTGGATGCATGCAGGGTTATAGTTACATATACTGGCTCTACCGCCTCTGATAGGTCATTTATCACTTCATTGCCTTCGGCGTCCGTTGCGCTCACTCTCATTCCCACTTTTTCAGATGGATCCGTTCCTTCTGAGTTATATGAAATTGACCATAAGTTATCTAGAATATCCTGTTCTTCTTCTGGAGTTTCAACTGTTTTTAATTGTTCCTCAAGTCTTGCAACACTGTCTTCTACCTCACCATTACAGCCTGCCAAAAGAAAAATCATTACAGTAAAAGCCAATATTTTTCCCATGAATTGTGAATGTTATCTGTTATTTAACTTTTTATACGATTACTGAATTTCCCGATTTCGTTTATTATATGGTTTCGACGGTTTTCAATCAATATTCTTCTCATTTGTGTGATTGCAAATAGGTTCAAAGGAAGTACAATATAGTTGTTATTATTTTAACTAATAAGATGAAACTAAATTTAAAAAACATATTAATTGGTAGTTTTATTCTTTTTATTGTGATTTTGGGATTAGTTTTGTTCAAATCTTATCCCGGTTTATCCAAAGGTATTTTAAAGAGAGATTTGCACAGCTTAGTTGATACATATAGTCTCCGCGCAAATGATACAAAAAATTACAGAAATATTGATAAATCTATTACTGATAAAATTTTAAAAACCACAAATAAGGTTTCTAATGTAAGAATTCCTCCTCGAGACTCTGACAGAATGACTATCAACGCTCTGTTGGCGGAATCTATTCCTTATACATGGAAACAAAATTTTGATGAAGAAGTAGAGATAAGGTTCTTTAATAACACTTCGTATCCTGCTGGAGAAGAGCCACCTACTGTCACTTTTACAGATTCTGAAAAAAATATGTTAAGAAATAATATCTATAAAACAATTTATGTCGCCTCTCGTATCGAACAGTATTTCACCAAAGCATTGCCTTGGACTCATGGGAAATCTTATTATGACTGGGTTATCGATTCTATTGATACTATAAATATCTCCAGTGAAATAGGAACTGGGTCATTTGGTGGAGATAGAGAAATAACGATAAATGGGCCTATAAGACTCGAATCAATTCGTGATGGCGATGATTCTATTTGGTTTAATTCCCAAAGCGGTGGTGGATTTTTCTCTTTTATCGCCATAATAACTCATGAGATCAGGCACAATAATGATTCCGGATATTTTCATATGGAATGTGATGGATCCATAGGGAATGATGAGAGTCTTCGATATATGGGTGCTTGGGGGGTTAATGTGTTGTCTATCCACTGGATGAGGAATTATCTTCCGCCTCAGATGAAAACTGCTGCGCAAGAGATATCTCCTTTGACGTACTTGAGAAGAATATGCACTTTCTCCTATGATGAATGGAACTCTGCAGGTGAAACTGGAGCCCTAAGTGATTTCCTCAGCGAAGAAGACAGAGACTGGCTCAGACGAATCTCTACCCTTCCCTTAGAGATATAATGATTAAAATCGTGGCTTACATCTCTTCAACCACTTCTATTCCTAAAAGTTCCAAACCATTCTTTAAAATTCTACTTGCAGCTTCGACTATTTTTACCCTGGCTTGAATATCTTTTTTCTTCTCAGCCTTTAGCACAGGGACATTGTTGTAAAAAGAATTGAACTCTTGCGCAAATTCATAAAGATAATTACCTATGTAGTTTGGCTTGTATTCCTTTGCTGCAAAAGCCACCACTTCGCTGAATTTCGGAAAAAATCTTATTAGACTAGTGATCTTTTCTTTCACGTCTTCTGAGTCCGGTTTTTTGTCTGAATCCGCGACTATATTTTTCACTTTTCTCAAAATACT